>Ga0307470_10000001_pt1 | contig 266298 bp, 220 predicted proteins | sample atmos_gasesAM3C__FD_204565 | JGI IMG/M metagenome (GOLD analysis project Ga0307470, IMG submission 204565) | Hardwood forest soil microbial communities from Morgan-Monroe State Forest, Indiana, United States - atmos_gasesAM3C_05 | ecosystem: Environmental > Terrestrial > Soil > Temperate... | reverse complement strand
TGGCCAGCCCGTTCGGCCCGCCGGGCGCGCGGATGTACCGCACCGGTGACCTGGCCCGTTGGACGGCTGAGGGGCAGCTTGACTTCCTCGGCCGGGCCGATGACCAGGTCAAGATCCACGGCCACCGCATCGAGCTCGGCGAGATCGAGACCGTGCTGGCGAGACACCCTAGGGTCGGCGAGGCCGTCGTCATCGCCGCGACCGACCGGCTGGTGGCCTACGTCGTACCGGCCAACGGTGAGGCTCCACCCACACCCGGTGAGCTGCGCGCGTTCGTCGCCCGGTCGCTGCCGGAGTACATGGTGCCCTCGGCGTTCGTGTTGCTGGACGAGATGCCGTTGAGCCCCAACGGCAAGCTGGACCGGCGGGCGCTCCCGGCGCCCAGCACCGACAGCGTGGCGACGGCCGACTACGTCGTCCCCAGGACCGACACCGAACGGGTGCTGGCCGACATCTGGGCCGACGCGCTGCGGGTGGAGCAGGTCGGCGTCGAGGACAGCTTCTTTGAGCTCGGTGGCGACTCCGTGCGGAGCCTGCTGATCACGTCCAGGACCAAGGCCGCGTTCGACGTGACGCTGACACCGCGCGACGTCTTGACCGCGCGGACGGTCTCCGCCCTCGCCGAGCTCATCGAGGACAAGATCCTGCTCGAACTGGAACAAGTTGCCTTCGGTGACGGCAACGACCACCAACGCTGAGAGGAAGACCAATGCCGTCATCACGGGAAAGCCGTGTCTCCGCCCTGCCCTCCGCGCTTCAGGAGCTGCTCCGGCGCCGGCTGGCCGGGCAGGCCGGGCAGGCCGGGCAGGCCGACCTGATCACGCCAGCCGAGCACACCGGGCCGCTGCCGCTGTCCTTCGCCCAGCAGCGGCTGTGGTTCCTCAACGAGCTCCAGCCGGACCAGGCGGAGTACAACAGCGCACTGCCGCTGCGCCTGGTCGGCCGGCTCGACGTACCCGCCCTGACCGGGGCGTTGAGCGAGCTGGTGGCCCGGCACGAGTCGCTGCGGACCACGTTCGAGGCGGTGGAGGGTCGCGGGGTGCAGGTGGTGCACCCGGCATATGACGTGCGGGTGCCGGTCGTGGACCTGTCCGACCGGCACCTGCAGCCAGAACGGGAGGCCGAGCTGGACCGGGTGCTCGCGGCGGAGTACGCTCGGCCGTTCGACCTGCGGCAGGGGCCGCTGTTCCGGGTGCTGCTCGTGCGGCTGGGCGACGACGATCATGTGCTGTTGCTCACCACGCACCACATCATCACCGACGGCTGGTCGATGGGGGTGCTGGTCGAGGAGCTGAGCACCCTGTACAGCGCGGCCCAGCGCGGTGAGCCGGCCGTGCTGCCGGCGTTGCCCCTGCGGTACGCCGACTACGCGGTGTGGCAGCGGGACCGGCTGTCCGGGCCGGCACTGGACGGGCAGCTCGACTACTGGCGGCGGCAGCTCGCCGGCCTCACGCCGCTGGAGCTGCCGGCCGACCGGCCCCGGCCGGCCGTGCGCACCTCAGCCGGGGCGGTGCACGAGCTGGCGGTCCCCGCCAGCGTTGCCGCCCGGCTCGGCGAGATCGCCCGGGCCGCGGACACCACGCTGTTCACCGTCCTGGTCGCGGCCTGCCAGGTGCTGTTCGCCCGCTACGCCGGCCAGGACGACGTCGCCATCGGCACGGTCGTCTCCGGCCGCAACCGGCCCGAGCTGGAACGGCTCGTCGGGTTCTTTGTCAACACCGTCGTGCTGCGCTCGACCGTGCCCGGCGACCAGACGTTCCGGGACTTCCTGGCCGGCGTCAAGGACACCGTGCTCGACGCGTTCAGCCACGACGAGGTCCCCTTCGAGCGGCTGGTCGAGGCGATCCAGCCCGAGCGGGACGCCAGCCGCAACCCCCTGTTCGACGTGATGGTCCTGCTGCACGGGGCGGCTCGACACACGCCGGAGCTCGCTGGCCTGCGGGTCGAGGACGTCACGCTGACCCGGCAGGCGGCCAACTTCGACCTCAGCGTGGAGTTCCAGCAGCTCGGCGACGGCGGGCTTGCCGGCCTGTTGGAGTACAGCACTGATCTGTTTGATGTGGGCACGATCGAGCGGATGGCTGGGCATTTGGGGGTGCTGCTGGCGGGGGTGGCGGCGGATCCGGATCGGCCCTTGGCCGATGTTCCGTTGTTGACCGAGGTGGAGCGGTACTGCGTGTTGGAGGAGTGGAACGACACTGTTCTTGAGGTGCCGGGTTTGACGTTCCCGGCGGTGTTTGAGGCGCAGGTCCGATCTACTCCGGAGGCGACCGCGCTGGTTTTCCGGGACACCGTGTTGTCCTTTACTGAGCTGAATGCTCGGGCGAACCGGTTGGCTCGTTATCTGATCGATGTGGGTGTGGGGCCGGAGCGGGTGGTAGCGCTGGCGCTGCCACGCTCGGCCGAGGTGATCGTGGCTCTGCTGGCTGTGTTGAAGGCCGGTGGGGTGTACCTGCCAGTGGATCCGGACCTGCCGGTGGAACGGATGGGGTTGTTGCTGCGCGACGCCGACGCAACGGTGGTGCTCACCACGGGCTCCGGCTCTGCTGCTGGTGCTGCTGCGTTGCCGGAGCACGTCACCACGGTGGTGTTGGACGCGCCGGACACGCAGGTCGCTGTTGAGCGTTGTGCTGAGACTGATCTGGTCGATGGTGACCGGTGTGGCCTGCTGCGGCCGGATAACGCGGCTTATGTCATCTATACCTCTGGCTCGACTGGGGTGCCCAAGGGTGTGGTGGTGGAGCACCGCAGCCTGGTCAACCTGCTGGCGAGCCATCAGGCCGGGTTTGTGGCGGATGCGGGGGGTGGCCGGCTGCGGGTGGCGTTGACCGCGGTGTTCTCCTTTGACACCTCTTTGGAAGGACCGGTGTTGATGGCTGCCGGTCATGAGCTGCACCTGATCGACCAGACGCTGCGGCTGGACCCGGCCGGGTTGGTGGACTACATCGCCACTCACCAGATCGACTTCCTCGACCTGACCCCGTCCTACCTGCGGCAGTTGTTGCCGGCCGGGTTGCTCACCGACGAACGGCACCGTCCGCGGATCCTGATGCTGGGTGGTGAGGCACTGACAGATGCGTTGTGGCAGCAGGTGGCCACCGCGCCCGACACCGCCGGGTACAACTTCTACGGCCCGACCGAATGCACGGTGGACGCGCTGTCCTGCCGGGTGGTCGGGGGGATACGGCCAGCGGTCGGACGTCCTCTGCCCAACCTCAAGGCCTATGTGCTGGACCAGCGGTTGCGTCCGGTCCCGGTCGGAGTCGCGGGTGAGCTGTACCTGGCTGGGGTCCAGGTGGCCCGTGGCTACCTGGGTCGGCCAGCGCTGACCGCGCAACGATTCCTCGCCGACCCCTTCGGTGAAGCCGGGCAACGGATGTACCGCACCGGAGACGTGGTCCGATGGACCACCAATGGAACGCTGGAGTACCAAGGGCGGGCCGATGAGCAGCTCAAGATCCGTGGGTTCCGGATCGAGCCGGGTGAGATCGAGGCCGCCCTGCTGGCCCAGCCCGACGTCACCCAGGCCGTGGTCGTGGCCCGGGACGACGGCGGGCACCGACGGCTGGTGGCCTACCTGATCCTCGCCAACCCCACCGAGCTGGACCCGGCAGAGCTCAACAACCGGCTACGCACCGCACTCAAGCAGGTCCTGCCCGACTACCTGATCCCCTCAGCCTTTGTCCCGCTCGACGCCTTGCCACTCACCACATCAGGAAAGATCGACCGGCGGGCGCTGCCCGCACCGCACTGGCAGCCAGCCACGGAGACCGGCCGCGTCGCCCCCCGTACCCGGACTGAACACAGCCTGGCCGAGATCTGGGCACAGGTCCTAGGCGTCGAACAGGTCGGGATCGAGGACAACTTCTTCGCCCTCGGCGGCGACTCCATCCTCAGCATCCAGCTCGTCTCCCGGGCCCGCGCCGCCGGCCTCCGGCTGACCTCCAAAGACATCTTCCGGCACCAGACCATCGCCGAGCTGGGAACCGTCGTCGACCTCGCGGGCGACGCTGAGCCGGCGGTGGCACGCTGGCAGCCGATCGCCGGGCCAGCCCCGCTGAGCCCCATCCAGCACTGGTTCTTCACCACGCACGGGCCGCTGCCGTGGTTCACCATGTCCATGCTGCTGGAGCTGGCCGGCGGGCTGGACGAGGACGCGCTGCGCACGGCCGTCGGGGCGGTCGTGGCACACCACGACGCGCTGCGGCTGCGCTTCACCCCCACCGACGACGGCGGATGGCAGCAGGACGCCGTACCCGCCCGGACGGCCAGCGTGTTCGAGCGGCACGACCTGTCGGATCTGGACGACGAGGGGCAGGGGGCGGCGATCGAGGCGGCGGCCGACGCGGCCCGGGCCGGTCTTGACCTTGGCACCGGCCCGTTGGTCAGGGCCGTGCTGTTCACCTCCGGCGCGGGCCGGCCGGCCCGGCTGTTCCTCGCGGCCCACCACCTCGTGGTCGACGGCGTCTCCTGGCGGATCCTGCTCGGCGACCTGGAGGCCGCGTACGAGCAGGCTCGTACGGGCCGGCCGGTGGCGCTGGAGCCGGTCAGCACGCCGTTCACCGAATGGGCGCACCGGCTGACCGAGCACGTCCGGTCCGGCGCCTTCGACGGCGACCTGGCGTACTGGACCGAGGTGTCGGAGAGCGCCGCCGCCGAGCTGCCGGTGGACCGGGCCGGCGTCCACACGGCCGGCGCCAACACGGCCGGCTCCACCCGCACCGTCACCGTCCGGCTCGGGCGGGACGAGACCGACGCGCTGCTGCACGAGGTGCCGGCGGCCTACCGCACCCAGGTCAACGACGTGCTGCTCAGCGCGCTAGGCCGGGTGCTCACCGACTGGACCGGGCGGGACCGGGTGCTCGTCGCGCTGGAGGGCCACGGCCGGGAGGAGATCCTGGACGGGGTGGACCTGTCCCGCACGGTGGGCTGGTTCACCGCCCAGCTCCCGGTGGCGCTGGCGGTGCCCACCGGCGACCGGGACTGGGGCAGCACGCTGAAGTCGGTCAAGGAGCAGCTTCGTGCCGTGCCGCACCGCGGGCTCAGCTACGAGGCGCTGCGGTACCTGAGCCCGGCCGGCTCACCCGCGAGCGCCCTGCACGGTGACTCCGCGCCACAGGTGTCGTTCAACTACCACGGCCAGTGGGACGTCGCGCCGGCCGGCACGGGACCGGACGGCGGCGGGCTGGTCCGGGCGCAGCACGGGACCGTGGGCACCGACCTCGCGCCGGACGAGCACCGGCCGTGCCTGCTCGACGTCGCCGGCCTGGTGCAAGACGGCGAGCTGGAGCTGACCTGGCTGTACTCCGACCAGGTGCATGACGAGGCCACCGTACGGCGGCTGGCCGAGGCGATGACCGACGCGCTGCGGGAGATCGTGGCGCACTGCGCCGAGCCCGGCGCGGGCGGCCGCACGCCGTCGGACTTCCCGCTGGCCCGCTTGGACCAGGCTGCCGTGGACCGGTTGGTGGGTGCCGGGCAGCAGGTGGAGGATGTCTACCCGCTGACGCCGCTGCAGGCCGGGATGCTCTTCCACGCCCTGCTCGACCCCGGTTCTGGGGTGTACGTCGACCAGGCCAGGCTGCGGCTGGACGGCGTGTCCGACCCGCGGGCGTTGGGGGAGGCGTGGCAGCGGGTGGTGGAGCGTACCCCGGTGTTGCGCAGCCGTGTGGTGTGGGAGGGCGTTGAGGAGCCGTTGCAGCTTGTGCACCGCGAGGTCACCGTGCCGGTCGTGCACCACGACTGGCGCGGCCTGTCCGATGTGGACGCGGACCGGGCGCTGGCGGCAACGCTGGCCGAGGACCGCGCGACCCCGATGGACCTGGCCGTGCCGCCGTTGCTGCGGCTGGCCATCGCCCGGCTGACCGACGACCAGGTGATGTTGGTCTGGACCTCGCACCACATCGTGCTGGACGGCTGGAGCCTGGGCCAGGTCTTTGCCGAGGTGTGTGAGGAGTACACCACCATCGTCCGCCGGCGCGAGCCGGAGCTGCTGGCCCGGCGCCCGTTCCGTGACTACCTGGAGTGGCTGGGTGAGCAGGACGGTGTGCTGGCTGAGGGGTACTGGCGGCAGGTGTTGTCCGGTGTTGAGTCGCCGACGCCGCTGCCCTACGACCGGCAGCCGGTCGAGGCGCACCGGACCGAGTCCGCCGCCATGCTGCGGGCCGAGCTGACGGCCGAGCAGTCCGCCGGGCTGCGTGAGGTCGCGCGGCGCAACGGGCTCACCGTGAACACGATCGTGGAGGGTGCCTGGGCGTTGTTGTTGTCCGGTTTCAGTGGTGAGCGGGAGGTTGTGTTTGGGACGACGGTGTCGGGGCGGCCGGCGGAGCTGCCGGGTGTGGAGTCGATGGTGGGGATGTTTATCAACACGGTGCCGACCCGGGTGAGTGTTGATGGTGGCCAGGGGGTGTTGTCGTGGCTGCGGGGGTTGCAGGAGGGGCAGGCTGAGTCCCGGCGTTTTGACTATGTGTCGTTGGGTCAGCTTCAGGCGTGGAGCGACCTGCCGGCGGGGATGAACCTGTTCGACAGCATGGTGGTGTTTGAGAACTACCCGTTCGACGACACCGCGGGTGGCGCGGGCGGGCCGCGGCTGCGCGACGTCCAGGCGCTGGACACCACGAACTTCCCGCTCAGCGTGCGCGCCTACCTCGACGGCCAGCTCCGCTTCGGGTTCGCCTATGACTCCACGCTGTTCGACGACGCCACCGTCGCGCGGATGGCGTCGTACCTGGCTGTGTTGCTGGCTGGGATCGCTGAGGGTGTGGACGGTGTGGTGGGGGAGCTGTCGATGCTGTCCGGTGCCGAGCGGCACCAGGTGTTGGTGGGGTGGAACGACACCGGGTGTCCGGTCGCTGGGGGGTCGGTGGTGAGCCGGTTCGCTGAGCAGGTTCGGCGTGCGCCGGGGGCGGTGGCGGTGGTGTCCGACCGGGGGTCGTTGAGCTATGCGGAGCTGGATGCGCGGTCGAGCCGGCTGGCGCACCGGCTGGTCCGGCTCGGGGTGGGTCCGGAGGTCCGGGTGGGGGTGCTGGCGGAGCGTTCGGCCGACCTGGTGGTGGCCCTGGTGGCCATCGCCAAGGCGGGGGGGGCGTACCTGCCGGTGGACGTGCGGGCGCCGGCCGAGCGGATGCGGCTGCTGCTCGACGGGGTGCCGGTGCTGGTCACCGACGGGGTGTGGGAGCCGACCGCCGGGATGGTTCATGGTGGGCACACGGTCGTGCTGGACGGCGGCGGGTGGGAGGGGGAGCCGGTGACCGCGCCGGATGTGGTGGTGAACTCGGAGCATCTGGCGTATGTGATGTACACCTCCGGCTCGACGGGGACGCCGAAGGGTGTGGCGGTGCGGCACTGTGACGTGCTGGCCCTGGCGACCGACCACCGGTTCGGTTCTGGTGGACACCAGCGGGTGCTGCTGCACTCGCCGTTGGCGTTCGACGCCTCGACCTATGAGCTGTGGGTGCCGTTGCTGAACGGCGGCCAGGTGGTGGTGGCGCCGCCGGGGGATGTGGACGCCGAGGTGCTGCGGCGGATGATCACCGAGCATGATGTGAGCGGGCTGTGGCTGACCGCCGGGCTGTTCCGGCTGGTCGCGCAGGACGACCCGGGGTGCCTGGCGGGGCTGGGCGAGGTGTGGACCGGCGGGGACGTGGTGCCCGCCGCCGCGGTCCGCCGGGTCCTGCAAGCCTGCCCGGGGCTGGTGGTGGTGGACGGCTACGGCCCGACCGAGACCACCACCTTCGCCACCTCCCACCGGATGACAGCGGCGGTGGCGGTGCCGGAGGCGGTGCCGATCGGCCGGCCGCTGGACAACATGCGCGTCTACATCCTCGACCAGGGCATGCGGCCAGTGCCGGTCGGTGTACCTGGGGAGCTGTACGTGGCCGGGGCCGGGCTGGCCCGCGGCTATGTGGACCGTCCGGGGCTGACCGCGCAACGCTTCCTCGCCGACCCCTACGGCCCCGCGGGCGGGCGGATGTACCGCACCGGTGACGTGGTGCGCTGGCGCGCCGACGGCGAGGTGGAGTTCGTCGGCCGGGCCGATGACCAGGTCAAGATGCGCGGGTTCCGGATCGAGCTGGGCGAGATCGAGGCCGCCCTGGCCACCCACCCCGGCATCGCCGAGGTCGTGGTGGCCGCGGTGGCCGACACCGCAGGGACCAAGCGGCTGGTCGGCTACCTCGTGCCCGCACCCGGTGGTGGCCTGCCCGAGGCGGCCGAGCTACGTGAGCACCTCAGCCGGGACCTGCCCGACTACATGGTCCCGGCGGTGTACGTGCCGCTGGAGGCGCTGCCGCTGACCACCAACGGCAAGCTGAACCGCCGGGCCCTGCCCGCACCGGACCTGGCCGCCGCCACCCGCGAGCACCTCGCCCCCCGCAGCCCGGTCGAACAGCTCATCGCCGACACCTGGGCCGAGGTCCTCGGCATCCCCCAGGTCGGCATCGAGGACAACTTCTTCGAGCTCGGCGGCGACTCCATCCTCAGCATCCGCGTGGTCTCCCGGCTGCGCGCCGCCCTCGGCACCGACCTGTCCCCCCGGGCGGTGTTCACCCACCCCACCATCACCGCCCTCGCCGCCACCCTCACCACCCAGAACACCGGACCGGCCGGGACGCTCATCCCGGTGGCCCCCCGCGACGGCGCCCTACCCCTGTCCTTCTCCCAGCAACGCCTGTGGTTCCTCAACGAGTTCGACCCCGACACCACCGAGTACCTCACCGCCACCGCCGTACGACTCCACGGCCACCTCAACACCACCGCCCTGGAACACGCCCTCACCGCCCTGGTCACCCGGCACGAGTCACTCCGCACCACCTTCGACACCCTCGACGGCCACGGCGTACAGGTCGTACACCCGCCGTACAACGTGCGGGTCCCGGTCGTGGACCTGTCCGACCGGCACCCGCGGCCAGAGCGGGAGGCCGAGCTGGCCCGGCTCCTGGCGGCGGAGAGCGAGCGCCCGTTCGGCCTGGCCCGGGGCCCGCTGCTGCGCCCCATGCTGGTCCGGCTGGCTCCGGAGGAGCATGCGCTGACGCTGGCCATGCACCACATCGTCACCGACGGCTGGTCGGTCGGGGTGATCCTCCGCGACCTGAGCGAGCTGTACGGGGCGGCGCTGCGCGGCGAGCAGCCCGACCTGCCCGAGCTGCCGGTGCAGTACGCCGACGTCGCGGCCTGGCAGCGGGAGCACCTCGCCGGCCCGGCGCTGAACGGGCAGCTCGACTACTGGCGCACCCAGCTTGCCGGGGTGGCCCCGCTGGAGCTGCCCACCGACCGGCCCCGGCCACCAGTGCAGACCAAGAACGGCGCGGCGCTGGAGCTCACCGTGCCCACCGTGGTGATGGCCCGGCTGCGGGAGATCGGCGTCGCGCAGGGCGGCACCCTGTTCACGACCCTGGTCGCGGCCTGCCAGGTGCTGTTCGCCCGCTGGTCCGGCCAGGACGACGTCGCGGTCGGCACGGTCGTCTCCGGCCGTGACCGGCCCGAGGTGGAGAACCTGGTCGGGATGTTCGTCAACACCCTGGTGCTGCGGTCCCAGGTGTCCGGCAACCAGACGTTCCGGGACCTCGTGGCCGAGGTGCGCGACACCGTGCTCGGCGCCCTCGCTCACCAGGACGTGCCGTTCGAGAAGCTCGTCGAGGAGCTGCAGCCGGACCGCGACACCAGCCGCACCCCGCTGTTCCAGGCGATGGTCGTGCTGCAGAACGCCCCGGTCCAGCCGCCGGAGCTGGCCGGCCTGACGGTCGGCGAGCTGCCGCTGCCGGTGGCCACCGCGAGCTTCGACATCAGCCTCGACCTGCACGAGACCGACGATGGGCTTGTCGGTGTGCTGGAGTACAACACCGACCTGTTTGATGTGGGCACGGTCGAGAGGCTGGCGGGGCATTTGGGGATGCTGCTGGCGGGGGTGGCGGCGGACCCGGACCGCCTGGTGGGCGATCTTCCGCTGCTCACTGAGGACGAGCGGCGCTCGGTGTTGGTGGGGTGGAACGAGGCTGTTGTTGAGGTGCCGGGCTTGACCTTGCCCGGGGTGTTTGAGGCGCAGGTGGGGTTGACGCCGGATGCGGTGGCGTTGGTGTGTCGGGACTCGGTGTTGACGTTTGCGGACTTGAACGCTCGTGCGAACCGGTTGGCGCGTTATCTGGTGGGTTTGGGGGTGGGGCCGGAGCGGGTGGTGGCGCTGGCGTTGCCGCGGTCGGTGGAGATGGTGGTGGCGCTGTTCGCGGTGTGGAAGGCGGGTGGGGTGTACCTGCCGGTGGATCCGGAGCTGCCGGCGGAGCGGGTGGGGTTGTTGGTGCGGGATGCGGGGGCGGTGGTGGTGCTGGCCGCGGCCGCGGGTGTCGCGGGTATGGGGTTGCAGCAGGTTGCCATGGTGGTGCTGGACGCGCCGGAGACGCTGGCCGCTGTTGCCCGCTGTGCTGACACCGACCTGTCTGATGGGGAGCGGGTGGGTCCGCTGGGGGCGGATAGTGCGGCGTATGTGATCTACACCTCTGGCTCGACTGGGGTGCCTAAGGGTGTGGTGGTGGAGCACCGCAGCCTGGTCAACCTGCTGGCGAGCCATCAGGCCGGGTTTGTGGCGGATGCGGGGGGTGGGCGGCTGCGGGTGGCGTTGACGGCGGTGTTCTCCTTTGACACCTCCCTGGAGGGGCCGGTGTTGATGGCTGCCGGTCATGAGCTGCACCTGGTCGATGAGGCGTTGCGGCTGGACCCGGCCGGGTTGGTGGACTATGTGGCGACCCGGCAGGTTGACTTTTTGGACCTGACGCCGTCCTACCTGCGGCAGCTCCTGCCGGCGGGGCTGCTGTCCGACGCCCGGCACCGTCCGCGGGTGCTGATGCTGGGTGGTGAGGCGCTGGATGAGGCGTTGTGGCAGCAGCTGGCGGCGGCGCCGGACACCGCGGGGTACAACTTCTACGGCCCGACGGAGTGCACGGTGGACGCGCTGTCGTGCCGGGTGGCCGCCGGGATGCGGCCGGCGGTGGGGCGGCCGTTGCCGAACCTGCGGGCCTATGTGCTGGACGGCGGGATGCGGCCGGTGCCGGTCGGGGTGGCGGGGGAGCTGTACCTGGCCGGGGTCCAGGTGGCCCGCGGGTACCTGGGCCGGCCGGGGCTGACCGCGCAGCGGTTCGTGGCGAGCCCGTTCGGTGGGCCGGGGGAGCGGATGTACCGCACCGGGGACGTGGTGCGCTGGACCGCCGGAGGGACGCTGGAGTACCAGGGCCGCTCCGATGAGCAGGTCAAGATCCGCGGGTTCCGGATCGAGCCGGGTGAGATCGAGGCCGCCCTGCTGGCCCAGCCCGGGGTGGACCAGGCCGTGGTGGTCGCCCGGGACGACGGCGGGCACCGCCGGCTGGTCGCCTACCTGGTCCCCACCACCCCCACACACCCCGACACGCTGGATGCGGCCGGGCTGCGCGCCGGGCTCAAGCAGGTCCTGCCCGACTACCTGGTCCCCTCAGCGTTTGTGGTGATGGACGCGCTCCCGCTGACCACCAGCGGGAAGATCGACCGGCGGGCGCTGCCCGCACCGCACTGGCAGCCAGCCACGGAGACCGGCCGCGTCGCCCCCCGTACCCGGACTGAACACAGCCTGGCCGAGATCTGGGCACAGGTCCTGGGCGTCGAACAGGTCGGGATCGAGGACAACTTCTTCGCCCTCGGCGGCGACTCCATCCTCAGCATCCAGCTCGTCTCCCGGGCCCGCGCCGCCGGCCTCCGGCTGACCTCCAAAGACATCTTCCGGCACCAGACCATCGCCGAGCTGTCGGCGGGCGTCGACCTCGAGCCGGTGGCCGAGATGGCCCGGCCCGAGCCCGTGGCCGGTCCGGCACCGCTCACCCCGATCCAGCACTGGTTCTTCGAGACCCAGACGGACAACGCCGACCACTTCACCATGTCGGTGCTGGTGGAGCTGGCCGAGGACGCGGGCGACGGCGCGAGCGTGGAGGTGCTGGGCCGGGCCGTGGCGGCGGTCGTGGCACAGCACGACGCGCTGCGGCTGCGCTTCACCCCCACCGACGACGGCGGATGGCAGCAGGACGCCGTACCCGCTGAGTCGGCCAGCGCGCCCGCCGAGCTGTTCCGCCACCGCGACCTGTCCGATGTGGACGGTGCGGCTCGGCAGGCGGCGATGGACGAGGCCGCGCTGTCGGCCCAGTCGAGCCTGGACACCGCCCGGGGCTCGCTGCTGCGGGCGGTGCTGTTCACCTTCGGGCCGGGGGAGCGGCCACGGCTCCTGCTCACCGTCCATCACCTCGCCGTGGACGGGGTGTCCTGGCGGATCCTGCTGGAGGACCTGGAGGCGGCGTACCGCCAGCTCAGCGCCGGTCGGACGGCGGACTTCGGGGCCCGGACCAGCGGGTACCGTGACTGGGCCGTGCAGCTTTCCGCGCACGTGCGCTCCGGCGCGCTGGACGGTGACCTGGCCTACTGGCGCGAGGCCGCCGGGCGGGCCGGCGCCGAGCTGCCAGTGGACCGCACCGGTGCCAACACGGCCGGCTCGGTCCACACCATCTCGGCCCGGCTCGGTCGGGACGAGACCGACGCGCTGCTGCACCGGGTGCCGGCGGCCTACCGCACCCAGGTCAACGACGTGCTGCTCAGCGCCCTTGGCCGGGTGCTCGCCGACTGGACCGGCCGGCAGTCCGTGCTGGTCGGCGTGGAGGGCCACGGCCGGGAGGAGATCCTGGACGGGGTGGACCTGTCCCGCACGGTGGGCTGGTTCACTGCCGAGTACCCCGTCGCGCTGACGGTGCCGTCCACGGGGTGGGCGGACACCCTCAAGTCGGTCAAGGAGCAGGTCCGCGCCGTGCCCGGCCGGGGGCTGAGCTACGCCGCGCTGCGGTACCTGAGCCCGGCCGGCTCACCCGCGAGCGCCCTGCGCGGCGACCCGCTGCCGCAGGTCTGCCTTAACTACCACGGCCAGTGGGACGTGGCCTCGGACGACACCGGCCTCTACCGCGCATGGTGCGAGGGCATCGGGCAGGACACCGCCGCCGGCAGCATCCGGCCGTACCTGCTGGAGGTCACCGGCCTGGTCGCGGACGGCGAGCTGGAGCTGGGCTGGCTGTACTCCGACCAGGTGCACGACGAGGCCACCGTACGGCGGCTGGCCGCCGAGCTCATGGACGCGCTGCGGGAGATCGTGGCGCACTGCGCGGGCCCGGACGCTGGCGGCGCCACGCCGTCGGACTTCCCGCTGGCTCGGCTGGACCAGGTCGCCGTGGACCGGTTGGTGGGCACCGGGCGGGACGTGGAGGACGTCTACCCGTTGACGCCGATGCAGGCCGGGATGCTCTTCCACAGCCTGGTCGACGGCTCGTCCGGCGCCTACTTCGACCAGGTGTGCCTGCGGCTGTCCGGGGTGTCCGACCCGCGGGCGTTGGGGGAGGCCTGGCAGCGGGTGGTGGACCGTACCCCGGTGCTGCGCACCGCGTTGGTGTGGGAGGGTGTCGAGGAGCCGTTGCAGCTCGTGCACCGCGATGTCACTGTGCCGGTCGCCTACCACGACTGGCGGGAGCTGTCCGAGACGGACCGGACAGCGCGGCGGCGGCAGCTTCTGGCGGAGGACCGGGCCGCTGGCATGGACCTGACCGTGCCGCCGCTGCTGCGGCTGGCCATCGTCCACCTGTCCGCCGATGAGGTCCTGCTCGTCTGGACCTCCCATCACCTGCTGCTGGACGGGTGGAGCACGGCCCAGGTGTTCGCCGAGATGTGCGAGGAGTACACCGCCCGCACGACCACGACCGGCCGGCGGTCCCGCCCGATCGTCCGCCCGTTCCGGGACTATCTCCAGTGGCTGAGCGAGCAGGACAGCGCGCTGGCCGAGGAGCACTGGCGGCGGGAGCTCGCTGGCGTCACCGAGCCCACCCCGCTGCCCTACGACCGGCCGGCCACGGCAGCCCACCAGAGCGAGTCGTCGGCGGCCGTACGGGTCGAGCTCTCCGCCGCGGAGTCCGGCAGGGTGCACCAGGTGGCCAGGCAGCACGGGCTCACGGTCAACACGATCATCCAGGGCGCGTGGGCGTTGTTGTTGTCCCGGTTGAGTGGTCAGCCTGATGTTGTTTTCGGGACGACGGTGTCGGGGCGTCCGGCTGAGCTGCCGGGTGTGGAGTCGATGGTGGGGATGTTCATTAACACGGTGCCTACTCGGGTGAGTGTTGATGGTGGCCAGGGTGTGCTGTCGTGGCTGCGGGCGTTGCAGGTGGCGCAGGTGGAGTCCCGGCGTTTTGACTATGTGTCGTTGGGTCAGCTTCAGGCGTGGAGCGACCTGCCGGCCGGGATGAACCTGTTCGACAGCATGGTGGTGTTCGAGAACTACCCGTTCGACGACACCGCCGGCGGCCCCAGCGGACCCCGGGTCGAGGAGGTTGACGCGGTCGACACCACGAACTTCGCGCTGACCCTGACCGCCTATCTCGACAGCCGGCTGGGCTTTGGTCTCGCCTATGACCCGAAGCTGTTCGACGCCGAGACCGCCCAACGGCTCGCCGACCGGCTGCATCTGGTGCTGACGGCGATTGCCGACGACCCGAACCGGCCGCTGTCCCGGCTGCCGTGGATGTCTGTCGCCGAGCGGGATCAGGTGTTGGTGGGTTGGAATGACACGGGTTGTTTGGTGGCTGGGGGCTCGGTGGTGAGCCGGTTTGCCGAGCAGGTGGGTCGGACGCCGGGGGCTGTAGCGGTGGTGTGTGGTGGGGAGTCGTTGAGCTATGCGGAGCTGGATGCGCGGGCGGGTCGGTTGGCGTGTCGGTTGGTGGGGTTGGGGGTGCGGCCGGAGGACCGGGTGGGGGTGTTGGCGGAGCGGTCGGCTGATCTGGTAGTGGCGTTGGTGGCGATTGTCAAGGCGGGTGGGGCGTACCTGCCGGTGGATGTGCGGGCGCCGGTGGAGCGGATGCGGCTGTTGTTGGCGGACTGCTCGGTGTTGGTCACTGACCGGGTGTGGGGGCCGGTTGCCGAGTCGGTCCATGGGGGTCATGTTGTCGTGCTTGATGATGGTGCGGCCTGGCGGGATGGGCCGGCTGTTGAGCCTGGTGTGGTGGTGGACCCGGAGCACCTGGCGTATGTGATGTACACCTCGGGCTCGACGGGGACGCCGAAGGGTGTGGCGGTGCGGCATTGTGACGTGCTGGCGCTGGCGGCTGATCGGCGGTTTCAGAGCGGTGGGCATGAGCGGGTGTTGTTGCATTCGCCGTTGGCGTTTGACGCCTCGACGTATGAGCTGTGGGTGCCGTTGTTGAACGGGGGCACGGTGGTGGTGGCGCCGGTGGGGGATGTGGATGCTGAGGTGCTGCGGCGGATGATCGTTGCGCATCGGGTGAGTGGGCTGTGGCTGACCGCGGGGTTGTTCCGGCTGGTTGCGCAGGATGCTCCGGGCTGTCTGGCTGGGCTGGTGGAGGTGTGGACCGGGGGGGATGTGGTGCCTGCCGCGGCGGTGCGGCGGGTGTTGGCCGCCTGTCCGGGTCTGGTCGTCGTAGATGGTTATGGGCCGACGGAGACGACGACGTTCGCGAGCTGTCATCGGATGTCGGCTGTTGGTGCGGTGCCGGATGCGGTGCCGATCGGGCGGCCGTTGGACAACATGCGTCTTTATGTTCTTGACGAGCGGCTGTGTCCGGTGCCGGTGGGGGTGCCGGGGGAGCTGTACGTGGCCGGTGCCGGGCTGGCCCGTGGCTACCTGGGTCGTCCGGGGCTGAGCGCGCAGCGGTTCGTTGCTGACCCCTACGGTTCGGCTGGGGGGCGGATGTACCGCACCGGTGACGTGGTGCGCTGGCGTCCCGATGGTGCGGTGGACTTCGTTGGCCGCGGTGATGACCAGGTCAAGGTCCGTGGGTTCCGCATCGAGCTGGGTGAGGTCGAGGCCGCCCTGGCCGCTCATCCTGACCTTGCCGAGGTTGTGGTGGCCGCGGTGGCCGACACCGCGGGGACCAAGCGGCTGGTGGCCTACCTGGTGGCCGTGCCCGGGCGGGAGCTGCCCGGCTCGGCCGGGCTGCGGGAGCACCTTGGCCGGGACCTGCCCGACTACATGGTGCCCGCGGTGTACGTGCCGTTGGAGGCGTTGCCGCTGACCACCAACGGCAAGCTGGACCGTAGGGCGCTGCCCGTACCCGAGCTGGCCGCCACCGCCCGGGGGTACCTCGCCCCCCGCACCGAGACCGAACAGCTCGTGGCCGGTATCTGGGCCGAGGTCTTGGGTGTTGCCCGGGTCGGGGCCGAGGACAACTTCTTCGAGCTCGGTGGCGACTCCATCCTCAGCATCCGCCTGGTCTCCCGGCTGCGCGCCGCCCTCGGCGTGGAGTTCTCCCCCCGGGCGGTGTTCACCCACCCCACCCTCGCCGACCTCGCCGCGACCCTCACCACCAGCGACACCAGCCACACCAGCGGGCCAGCCGCCATGTCGGTCATCCCCCTGGTCCCCCGCGACAGCGCCCTGCCCCTGTCCTTCGCCCAACAACGCCTGTGGTTCCTCAACGAGTTCGAACCCGACACCACCGAGTACCTCACCGCGTTCGCCGCTCGACTCCACGGACCCCTCAGCACCACCGCACTCGACCACGCCCTCACCACCCTCACCGCCCGGCACGAGTCACTGCGCACCACGTTCCATACGCAAGAGGGCCACGGCGTACAGGTCATTCACCCCTCCCGCACCATTCACGTGCCGCTCCTCGACCTCACCCACCTGTCCGAGACAGAACGCGAGACCGGGCTCACCCGACTCCTCGAAGAAGAATGTGACACCCCCTTTGACCTGGGCCACGGCCCACTCCTACGGCCACGACTGGTCCGGCTTGCTCCCGAGGAGCACGTGCTGACCTTGAACATGCACCACATCATCACCGACGGCTGGTCGACCGGTGTGCTCCTCAGCGAGCTGAGCGAGCTGTACGGGGCGGCGCTGCGCGGCGAGAAGCCCGACCTGCCCGACCTGCCCGTGCAGTACGCCGACTTCGCGGTCTGGCAGCGGGAACGCCTCTCAGGCCAGATCGCCGAAGAACAGCTCGGCTACTGGAGGCAAGCCCTGTCCGGGGTGGCGCCCCTGGAGCTGCCCACCGACCGACCCCGGCCCGCGGTGCGGACCTCAGCGGGTGCTGTGCTGAGCTTCGAGGTGCCGGCCGAGGTGACGGCTGGTCTGAAGGAGCTGGGCCGTCGGCATGAGGCCACCTTGTTCATGACACTGGTGGCGGCGTGCCAGGTGCTGTTCCACCGGTGGACCGGCCAGGACGACGTCGCCGTAGGAACAGTCGTCTCCGGCCGGGAAAGGGTCGAGCTGGAGCGGCTGATCGGGTTCTTCGTCAACACCCTGGTGCTGCGTTCGGCGGTGGACGGGGGCCAGCCGTTCGCTGAGCTCCTGGGCAAGGTGAAAGAGACGGTGCTGGGTGCGCTGGCGCACCAGGAGATACCGTTCGAGCGGTTGGTCGATGAGATCCAGCCGGAGCGGGACACCAGCCGTACACCACTGTTCCAGGCCATGGTCATCCTGCAGAACACCCCGAACGAGGGCGTGGACCTGCTTGGCCTGCGGGGTGCGGAGATCACGCCGCCCCTGGTGAACGCGAGCTTCGACCTGTCCATGGAGTTCGGGGAGCATGCCGGCGGCTTGTGTGGTCTCGTGAGCTACAGCACCGACCTGTTCGACACCGCCACGATCGAGCGGATGGTCCAGCACCTGCAGGTGCTGCTGGCGGGCATCGTGACGGATCCGGGCCGCACGGTTGACGAGCTCCCGCTGCTCACCGAGGCGGAGCGGCACCGCGTGCTAGAGGAGTGGAACGACACCGCCCTCGACGTGCCGGACTTGATGTTCCCGCAGGTGTTTGAGGCGCAGGTACGCTCGACACCCGATGCGGTTGCCCTGGTGTTCCAGGAGACCGTGCTGACCTTCGCGGAGCTGAACGCCCGCGCGAACCGGCTGGCCCGGCACCTGGTGAGCCTGGGCGTAGGGCCGGAGCGGGTGGTCGCGCTGGCGCTGCCCCGCTCGGCCGAGATGATCGTGAGCATCCTTGCCGTGCTCAAGGCCGGCGGGATCTACCTGCCGCTGGACCGGGAGCTCCCGGCTGACCGGATCGAGCTCATGCTGCGAGACACCCGGCCGGTGCTGGTGGTGACCACCTCGGACGCGGGCAACGTGCCGGAGGCGTTGCCTGAGGGCGTCGGCCGCGTGGAGCTGGCTGCGCCACGGACGTCCGCGATGTTGGATCAGTGCGCTGATGACGACGTGACCGACGCTGACCGGGACGATGTGCTGGGACCGGACAGCTCTGCGTACATCATCTACACCTCCGGCTCGACCGGCCAGCCTAAGGGCGTCGTGGTCGAGCACCGCAACCTGACCAACCTCTTCTACGACCGCAGCACCAAGCTCGCCGCCGCCAGCGGTCGCCGGCTGCGCGTCGCGCTGACCGCCGCCTTCTCCTTCGACTCCTCATGGGAAGGGCTGCTGCTGCTGGCCGCGGGTCACGAGCTGCACGTGATCGACGAGCGGACGCGGCTAGAGCCCCCGGCGCTGGTCGACTACGTCGCCACCCGCCGTATCGATGTGGTGAACAGCACGCCTTCCTACGTCCAGCAGCTCATCCCGGCCGGGCTGCTGAGCGATGAGCGGTACCGACCGGAGATCATCCTCCTGGGCGGCGAGGCGGTCAGCGAGTCGTTGTGGCGGGAGATGACCGGTGCCGAGGGCACGACAACATACAACCTCTACGGCCCGACCGAATGCGCCGTCGACGCCGTAGGGTGCCGACTCTCGGCCGACAGCCCGCCGGTGATCGGCCGGCCCGGACACAACCTGCGAGGCTACGTGCTCGACGGCCGGCTGCGCCCCGCGCCGATCGGGGTTGCCGGTGAGCTGTACCTCACCGGCGCACAGGTGGCGCGCGGCTACCTGAAGCGGCCGGGGCTGACCGCCGAACGGTTCGTCGCGGACCCCTTCGGCGAGCCGGGAGCGCGGATGTACCGCACCGGAGACCTCGCCCGGTGGAACGCCAGCGGCCAGCTTGAGTATCTCGGCAGGGTCGACCACCAGGTGAAGATCCGCGGGTTCCGCATCGAGCTGGGTGAGATCGAGACGGCCCTGCTGCGGCACCCGGAGGTGGCCGAGGCAGTCGTGGTTGCCCGGGATGACGTCCGCACCGGCCTTCGGCGGCTGGTGGCCTACCTGGTGCCGGCGCCAGGGTCGGTCGCCTTGAGCACCGCCGTGCTGCGAGAGCTCCTGGGCAGGACCCTGCCGAACTACATGGTGCCCTCGGCGTTCATGGTGTTGGACGCCCTGCCGCTGAACCCCAGCGGTAAGGTGGACCGGCGCGCGTTGCCCGAGCCGGACGGGCAGCCGGAGCCCGAGTCCCGTTACGTGCCACCGAGCAACCCGACGGAAGAGATGCTCGCCGAGGTCTGGGCGGACGTCCTCGGGCTGGAGCGGGTGGGCGTGCGGGACAACTTCTTCGAGCTTGGCGGCGACTCCATCCTCAGCATCCAGGCGGTCTCCCGAGCCCGCCAGGCCGGGTTGGGCCTGAACACCAAGGATCTTTTCCTGCACCAGACGATCGAGAAGCTCGCACCCCAGGTCACTTCTGTCCAGGCTGGGCCCGGCACGCACGAACCGGTTGTCGGGCCCGTGCCGCTCACCCCGATCCAGAGCTGGTTCTTCGAGACGCACACGGTCAACCCGCACCATTACAACCAGTCGGCTCTGGCGGAGCTGACCGGCGAGCTGGACGAGGCTGCCCTCCGGCGCGCGCTCGATGCATTGCTGGTGCACCACGACGCGCTGCGGATGCGGTTCGAGCTGCTCGGCGACCAGTGGCGCCAGCACAACGCTCCGGTCGACCCGGTGGATGTGCTCCAACGGCACGACCTGTCGGGGACAACCGCTGAGGACCGGCTTGCGGCCATGGAGAAGGTGGCCGACGGCGTGCACGCCAGCTTCGACCTTGGCTCGGGCCCGTTGCTGAAGGCGGTGCTGTTCGAGTTCGGCGACGGGCAGCGGCCGTACCTGTTCCTGGCGGCACATCATCTGGTGATCGACGGTGTCTCGTGGCGGATCCTGCTCGACGACCTGGCCACGGCCTACCGGCAGGCAACACAGGGCCGGACCGTCGACCTGGGCGTCAAGACGACCTCGTTCCGGGACTGGTCGCGACGCCTGAGCGAGCACGTCGCTGACGGCGGGCTGGACCACGAGATCGAGCACTGGGCCGCGGTCCTGGAGGCACCTGCCCCACCGCCGGACGCCCTACCCCTGGGCGGCCCACCCGTGGACGGCCTGTCTCCGGAGCGGGGGTCCTCGCGGCTGGAGGTTCCGCCGGAGCCGGTGTCGGTGCTGCTGAGCGCCGCCGACACCGACGCGCTGCTGCATGCCGCCCCCACCGCGTACCGCACCCGGATCAACGATGTCCTGCTCGCCGCGTTCGGCTGGGCGCTGTCCCGGTGGACGGGGCGGAGCAGGGTCATGATCGACCTGGAGGGCCACGGCCGCGAAGAGATCATCGACGGTGTCGACCTGTCCCGCACCGTTGGCTGGTTCACCACCATGTTCCCGGTCGCCCTGGACGTGCCCACTGAGGAGGACCCGGACTGGCGCGGCCTGGTCAGGTCGGTCCGTCGGCAGCTTCGCGCCATTCCGGGAAATGGGTTCGGTTACAGCGCGCTGCGCTATCTCGGCTCGCCAGCCGTGCGTGACCGCCTGACCGCGGACGGGCCGGGGCCGCGAGTGGCGTTCAACTACCTCGGCCAGTGGGACGGCACCGGCGGCGCGGGCGGGGAAAGCGGCGGTCTCTACCATGCCGTGCACTCCGCCATCGGACGCGACCACGACCCCGCCGACGGCGGCGCCCACCTGCTGGAGGTCGTTGGTGGGGTGCAGGGCGGCCAGCTTGAGTTCACCTGGTACCACGGGTCCGAGCTGCCCGACCGGTCCGTCGTCCAGTCGGTTGCGGACGACTTCGCCGATGCGCTGCGGTGGATCGCCCGGGACTGCTCCAGCGCGCTGCCCGAGAAGACCCGATGACCGCGCCCCCCGTCGCCGTCCCGCTGGCCCGCAACCGGAACTACCAGCTCCTGTGGGGCAGCCAGGTGCTGTCGGAGCTCGGCTTCCACGCCTCGGCGATCGCCTTCCCCCTGCTGGTGCTCGCGGTCACCGGCTCGGCGGCCGCCTCTGGGCTCGTGCTGGGGACGATCGCCATCGCGCAGCTCCTCGCCGGCCTGCCGGCGGGCGCCCTGGTGGACCGCTGGCACCGTAAGAGGATCATGCTCGGCTGCGAGGCGGCACAGGCTACCGCCGCCGCCAGCCTCGTCGGGGCGCTGGTGTGGGGTACGGCGAGCATGCCGCACATGGTGGCGGTCGCCGCCGTGATCGGGGTGTGCGCGGCACTGTTCGCACCGGCCGAAGAGGCGTCGCTGCCGAGCCTGGTGTCTGGTGAGCAGCTCGGAACCGCCCTGGCCATGAACTCGGCACGCGCCAGCCTGGGGCAGCTTACCGGCACCGCGGCGGGTGGCTTCCTGTTCGCGCTCGGCAGGTCGGTGCCCTTCGCGGTGGACGCGATAACCCACACCATGGCCTTTGTTGGCCTGGCATTTCTCCGGGTGCCACGACGCGAGGTGCCGCCGGCTCCGGCACGCCATCTCGGCCGCGAGATCGCGACCGGCCTGCGATGGGTCTGGGAGCACCGCCATATCCGGGTCATGCTGCTCTGCGCTGTCGTGCTCAACCTCTCTTTTAGCGCCTTCTACCTCATCATCATCGTGCTGGCCCAGGCCAGAGGGGTGCCAGCGGGCGAGATCGGCATCATGGCGGCGATGTTGGGCGTCGGGGGGGTTCTCGGCGCGCTGGCCGCGCCGTACCTGAGCCGGGTGGTGAGCCCGTACGTCTCGATCATCATGGTGTTCTGGGTGGTGACGGTGCTCGCACCGGTCGCGCTTGTCGTCTACGACGGCTACCTCATGGGGCTGCTGTTTGCTGCCATGATGTTCCTGGTCCCGGCGGCGAACACGACGATCATGACACAGCAGCTCCTGCTCACGCCCGACGAGCTGCGCGGCCGGCTGGCCAGCGTGATGGGGGTTGTCGGCGGCGTCGCGGCCGCGGCCGGTCCGGCGCTGGGCGGCCTGCTGATGCAGGCGGTGACCGACCGTCCGGCGGTCCTGCTGTGCGCGGGCGGTATGGCGCTGGCCGCGGTGCTTGCTACGGCCAGCCCCACCTTGCGCGGGTTCCCCTGGCACCGCGCCACCGCCGACGCCCCCCCCGTTGGCCCACCGTCGAGTCCCACGCGGGCTCATGGCCCGGACCCGGGCCTGTCCACTGTTTCTACCGAAAGTTCTACCGAAAGGAGCTGGCGAGATGGATGACAATGGCACCTACGAGGTCCTTCGCAATGACGAGGACCAGTACTCGCTCTGGCCGCTCGGCCACGAGGTACCGGACGGCTGGCACCGGGTAGGCAAGGAAGGCACCCGGGACGAGTGCTCGGCGTACGTCGACGAGGTGTGGACGGACATGCGCCCACGCACCCTGCGCGAGCGGATGGACAACGCGGCGCAGTCCTGAGCCGGAGTGCCTCGCCCGACAATGGTCCGTCGGGCGAGGCACTCCTTCCTGGCAACGGCCGGTAGTCGAGGGAAGCGCGATAATCGAGGGACGCGACAGTGCGTAGGAAAGCGACAGCTCATAGGGAGCGGCAGTGCATTCAGTGACGGTGTTCTCATGACGGCGATATCCCCGGGTCCCACCTGGGTCAGGGTCACCCGGCCCCGGCCGGCCGCCCGGCTGAACCTCATCTGCCTCCCGTTCGCTGGCGGCGGCGCGAGCCGGTACCGGGACTGGCCCGACCAGCTTCCGGAGAACATAGCGGTCGTCCCGGTACAGCTACCTGGCCGGGAGGACCGCCTGCTGGAGCCGGTGGTCGACTCGATGGAGCCACTGGTCAGCCGGCTGCTGGCCGGGCTCGCCGGCCAGCTCGACCGGCCGGTCGCGCTGTTCGGCCACAGCATGGGGGCACTGATCGCGTTCGAGCTCGCCACCCGGCTGCGGGTGCTCGGCCATGAGCCGGTGCATGTGTTCGTGTCCGGGTGCCGCGCGCCGTACCTGCCCCGGCGGTCGGCGGACCGGCACATGCTGCCGGACCCGGAGTTCATCGCGTCGGTCCGGGAGCTGAACGGCATCCCGCCGGAGCTCGCCGACAACGCCGACTTCCTCGACCTTGTGCTGCCGACCCTGCGTGGCGATTTCACGCTGGTCGAGACCTACAGGTACCGGGACCAGCCGCCGCTGCGCTGCCCGGTGTCCGTCCTCGGCGGTCTAGGGGACAGCGAGGTGTCGCAGGCCGACCTGGCGGCCTGGTCACGCCACACCACCGGACCGTGCCAGGTACACCTGCTGCCCGGCGACCATTTCTTCGTCGACACCGCCCGGCCGGCCCTGCTCCGGCTGGTCAGCGCGAAGCTCGGCGGCTAGCCGCCCGCCAGATGAGCCTACGCCGGCTCGTCGCCGCCCGAGAGCCGGACGCTGTGCAGGCTGGCCGCCGGCTCGGGACGCGGCTCGACCCCGATCTCGCGCATCTGCGCCGAGTAGATGTCGTACCGCCGCTTGGCCTCGCCGCGGCGCCCAGCGGCAAGCAGCAGGCGGATGAAGCCCAGGTGCGCGGCCTCGTCGTAGCAGTCCTGCTCCAGCAGCCGCAGGGTGTAGCGCACGGCACGATCGATGTCGCCGGCCTCGCCGAGCCGGCGGGCGAGCAACCGGAGCACCGCGATGTAGCTCGCCCGCGCCTCCTCCCGCAACGGCATCGCCCAGGACTCGTACGGGTCCTCCTCAAGGAAGACTCCGCCGTACTGCGCCTCGGCGGCGACCAGCCGCGCGATCACGTCCGTCGACTTCCCCTCCCGGTGCGTGTCCAGCGCGCTCTGCGCCAGCGTCAGGAAGTGCTCGACGTCGACCTCCACCTGGTCCAGGTCGAGCCGCGCCGAGCCGCGGTCGGCGACGATCGGCGAGGCGTCGGCCTGCCGGTCGGGGTCGAAGACCCCGCGTACGGTGGACAGCAGGACGGAGAGCCGGTTCGCGGCCTTGAGCGGGTCCTCGGCCGGCCACAGCAGCTCCATGAGCTGCTCCCGCGGCACCGGCCGGCCCCGCCGGGCCACCAGGATCTTCAGCAGGTCACGGGCCTTCTTCGACTGCCAGGAGGCGGCGGAGACCGGCTCGCCATTTCGGTACACGCTGAAGACACCAAGGCTGTGGATCGCAGCGGACGGCGCCGTCCCGCGCAGCAGCGCGAGCGGGCCGGCGGCGCGCTCGGAGCCGGGGTGCACGCCATGCTCGCGTAAGAACTGCTCGGCGAGGTCGGCCAGCGGCCGGCTGCCTTGCCCGGAGAGCCGGGCGCTGACCAGCCGGGTCTGTGCCTCGCCGAGTGGGCTACCGATCTCGCGCCAGAGCCGGCTGGCCTCGTCCAGCAGGGTGAACCTCTCGGTCTGCGCGGGTCCGGTGAGCGCCGTGAGCACCAGCGCCTCTGCCAGGCCCGGCAGGTCCCGGCGTGACCGGGCGGCCGCTGCGGCCCGCTTGGCGTCCGCCGCCGCGGTCTCCCGGTCACCGGCCATCATCGCCACCCAGCCGCGGGTCAGCAGCGCCTCCACCTCCCGCAGCCCTTCGCCCAGCGTGACGGCCCGGTCGGCGAGCTCGCGGGCGGTCGCCAGGTCGTCGGCGGCCCGGACCCGGGCCAGCCCGACCAGGGCGGCGCTCAGGCCGATCACCTCGTGGGTCGGCTCGGCCAGCGCGAGCGCCTCCTCGTACGCCGCCCGCGCGCGGGCGAGGTCACCCCGGACGCGGTGCACATAGCCGAGCCCGCACAGCGGCCACGCGACGTAGCGGGAGCCGATGCTCTGGAACACGTCACGGGAGGCGTCGAAGTCCTCGCAGGCCTCGGCCAGCCGGCCCAGGGTCGCCCGCGCACCACCGCGGATGGTCAGTGCGATCGCGTGCAGCACGGCGTAGCCACAGGCCTCACTGAGCTCCACGGCCTCCTGCGCGGCCTCCTCCGCCGCCCGGGGCAGCCCGCGTTCGAGCAGGTGGAAGGCCCGGTCCGCCCGGATCCGGAGGATCTGCAGGCTGTCGACGGTGGCCGCGTCCAGCGCGCTGACGCTGTAGGCCTCGGTACCGCGGGGGTCACCCTCGGCGGCCGCGAGCATGGCGAGGACCGTGTACGCGACGCAGCGGGCGTGCGGGTCGTCGCACCGCTCGGCCGCGGCCATCGCGCGGGAGACCAGCTCGCGGCAGCGCTCGTAGTCGCCGACCATCCGGAAGGAGGTGGCGGCTAGAGCCAGCAGCAGCGACTCGTCCACGGTGTCCTCGTCCGCCAGCTCGGCCCGGTCGAAGATGGCCAGCGCCTCACCCACCTCGCCGCGGGCCTGGGCGATCTGCAGCATGTTCGCGGCGAGCGCGGGCGGCAGTCGCTCGGTGCCCCGGCTGGCCCGGTTGAAGTGCTCCAGCGCCCCGGCCCACTGCCCGCGGACCTGCCGGGCGTGCCCGAGTATCTGCTGGATCCGAGGTTCGTCGAGGTACGCCCACGGCAGCGTCGCCGCGGCGAGCACCGTGTCCACCTCGCCCGCCTCCACCAGCCCCATGCCGCGCTCGCCGAGCAACGCTGCCGCGGCCGAGTGGTCCTGCGCCGCCAGCAGGTGCCGCAGCGCCTCGCCGTGCGCACCGCGCGCCACGAAGAAATGCGCCGCCCTACGGTGCAGCTCGGTCCGTAGGCTGCTCCGGTGGCCCGTCTCCTCCTCGATGAAGTCATGCACGGGGCGGATGGCTGACCAGGACTCCGCCTGCCCGGGGCTGGACTGGACGAGCCCCCGGCGGGTCAGGTCGCCGAGCAGAGCCGCCGGATCCTCGAAGCCGAGCGCCCGGTAGATGGCCAGCTCCGACTCGCCCAGAATGACCACGTCGCGCAGCAGCTCGCGGGCGTTCTCCATCTCATGCGGCAGCACCTCCGCGGCCAGGTAGGTGGCCAGCCGCCCGCCCGGACGGGCCAGCTGGTCGAGGACACCGAGCTGGTTGTCCGGCTCGACCCCGCGCAGCTCGTCAATGGCAAACCGCACCGCGGCGGGCCAGCCTCCGGTCGCCTCCAGCACCTGGTCCGTCAGCCCTACCGCGTCCGGGCCGAGCGTCTCGTCCAGCACGTCCGCAACCTCGGTCCTGGTGAAGCCGAGTCGCGTCGCGTCGATCTCGGTCACGAGCCCTTGCCCGCGTAATCGCTCAAGTGAGAAAGGTGGGGCGGCGCGGGACGCGAGGATGAGGTGCAGCCGGTCTGGGGCATGCCGGCACAGGCAGGCGATGAATCGGGCCGCGCTGCGCGACCGGATGCGCTCCTGGAGATCGTCGATCACGAGGACCAGCTCGTCGTCGAGAGCCGCGTCGAGCGACTTGCACAACGCCAGGCAGGCGCCCTCGTCGTTGCCCCGGTGCAGGCCGCTGGAGGAGATCGCCGGGACGTACGGGGCCAATGCCGCCGCCAGCTCACGGCCGAGCCGCGGCGGAGCGGCCGGTGACGCGGGCGCCAGCCATGCGACGCGGCGATCAGCCGCCCACGCCGTGAGCATCGCGGTCTTGCCCCAGCCAGCCGCGCCGAGGACCAGGCAGATCCGGCCGCCGCTGGCGGAGGTGTCCAGCAGCTCGTTCAGCGTGGGGCGCTCGATGTGGGGAAAGGCGGACGAGGGGGAAGCGTGTCTTACCAGGGTCCCCTGAACCAGCGCCCGACGGCCTCGGTTCGGCGCTGCGCTGCGACGTGACACCTCGGATCTCGGTAGCACCACGGTTCGCGATCGCATGTCCATGATCACTGCCTCGCTGGAAATTGGCGGGTTGGGGATCATTGGTTATATCTGGTCCCAAGGTGAAGGAGTGCCCATCGCCGCCACGAGGTAAACCCGGCGGCTCGACCCCCACGGCCGAGCCCTCGGCCCCTCGATCACGCCGTCCCGGCGGTCGTCCGGCCCACCTGCGATGCCCTTTGCGAGATCCGGTCGGATCCGCACCATTCAGGGCTCTAGAAGCATCCAGTGCTTCTGGAACACCGGACCTTCTGGAACATCAGCGCCGCTAGAACAGCCGCTGGCCGCTAGAACAGTCTCTAGAACATCGGAATTCTGGAAACACCAAAGAGCCGCAGGCGCGACGCAAATAGCGGCGAGCGGCTCTGGTGAAGTTCTCTGTACTACTCCCACCGGGTATAACAGCCCTGCACATAGGAGAACGATCGCCGACGGCCCGCGGAACGCTACCCCCTTTCGACGAAGCGGCGGACGGTCTCCATCCACGGTCCGAGCATCGCGACGGCAACTATGCCATGTAGCTGAGGCAACCAACACCCTACCTGCCCAACGAGCGGCGGACGGCGGGGTGACGTAGCGGACGCCAAGGCAGGTTGGTCACCAACCGAGCTGCCCTGGCCGGGCGCCGGGGTCAGACCTTGGCCGGTGGCCGCTCCTCGGCGGCGTCCAGGCTCTCTTCGCTCTCGCCGGCCACGGCGTTGGGTTGGGTGGCCGTCGCGGGACGGACCAGCGCGAACAGCCCACACACCACCGCGAAGAACAGGTAGCCCAGCGCGACCTGCCCGTTGGCGTCCCACTGGACCTTCTCGCCATGGATCAGGCCGACGAAGGCCAGCGCCGACCCGACCGCGGCGTAGCCGGCCGCCCAGCGGAACCGCCGGTCGACCAGAAACGCCATGATCGCGCCGAGCAGCATGCCGGTGAGGATGGCGCCCTCGCCCAGGATCCTGGTGCCCTGGTAGACCACGCCCGCGTTGCCCAGGGCGGCCGCGCCCACCGTGGCGGCGCTCGTCCCGGCCGCGGTCAGCACGTTGTCCATCTGGGTGGTCGCCCAGGCGGCGACGTTCGGGATGATGGCGAACACCACGGCGACCGCATGCGCCCGCGGCACGGCCTTGAACGCCTGGGCGCCGATCAGCAGGCCGATGTAGAGCAGGATCGGCACGATCGCGGGCGTCGGCAGCAGCGCGTTCAGCAGGCCGAACATGCCGAGGAAGCACAGTAGGGCGATCACGATGCCGGTCAGCATCGAGTAGCCGGTGCGCCCGCCCACCTCTTTCCAGCCCGGGTGCCCGATGTAGACGGCGGGCGGGAACGGCGAGCCGAGCGCGGCACCGGCCAGCGCGCCAGCGCCGTCGGCCAGCAGCACGCTGCGCAGGTTGAAGCTGTCGCCGGCCGCCGCCGCGCTCTCGACGTTGGTCATGCCCTCGGTGAAGTTGTAGATGCCGAGCGGGATCGCGGTGGCCAGCAGCGGCCCGATGTCGGACAAGCCGTGGAAGAGCCGGTCGAGGTGGAAGGTGGGCAGCCCGATCGCGATGTCCTTGGCGGCCGCGGTGACGTCAGGCACCGACATGTAGCCGCCGATCCAGCCGATCGCGCTGCCGACCAGCAGCGCGGCGAGCCCGACCGGGATCCCGCCCGGCAGCCTCATCCCGGTGAAGAAGCCGATCAGGATGATCGCCAGCACCGGCAGCGCGATCCAGGCCGCCTCGAACATCTGCGCCGCGGGCCGCATCGAGATGAACGCGATCGAGATGCCGGCGAGCGTGCCGAGCAGCGCGGCCCGCGGGGTGAACCGGCGGATGTACGGCCCGACGAAGGCCCCGGCGACCACGATCAGGCCGATGATGAACGCCCAGGCCAGCCCGGCCTGCCAGGCCTGCACCGGGTTGCCGGTCCGCAGGTAGATCGGCAGCATGATCACGAAGGTGACGATGAACATGTGCGGCACGCTCGGCCCGTACGGCATCGCCGTGACGTCGTCCCGGCCCTCCCGGCGGGCCAGCCGGCGGCCGAGCCAGGTGTAGTAGACGTTGCCGATCAGCATCTGGATGCCCAGCGCCGGCAGGATGACGCCGTACACGTCGTTGCTCGGAATCTTGATCACGCCGATGCACAGCGTGCTGAGCACGATGACGTTGACCAGGACGTTGAAGCTCAGGCCGAAGAACGCGTTGGTGTCGCCGGCCACCCAGTACGGCAGCCGGAGACCGGCCTCGGACTGCGTGCCACGTGCGCGGGCGGGCATTGCCATGGCGGTTCCCCCTTGCTGGTCGGAGCTGCGGAGCTCATCACACCTGCGGGCTCACGGCACCGGCGGGACGGCCTGTGCCGGTCTCCAGTGCCGCGCCGGCCTCCAGTGCCGAGAGGTAGTGCGCGGACGGGGCGACCCAGCCGAAGATCCCGCCCTGCGCGACGATCATGGCCAGGCCGACCCGCTGGAACTCCGGGAAGTAGGACCCGACGCAGTCGGACAGCACCAGGCACTCGTAGCCCCGGTCGTTGGCCTCCCGGACTGTGGTATGCACGCACACCTCGGTGGTGACGCCGGTGACGACCAGGCTGGTGATGCCGGCGGCGTCGAGCCCGGCGGCCAGGTCAGTGGCGTAGAAGGAGCCCTTGCCGGGCTTGTCGATGACCAGCTCGCCGTCCAGCGGGGCGAGCTCGTCGATGATGTCGTGGCCATACTCGCCGCGGACCAGGATCCGGCCCTTGGGACCGGGGTCACCGATCCGCAGCGACGGGCTGCCGCGGTTGAGCTTGGCCGGCGGGCAGTCGGACAGGTCCGGCCGGTGGCCCTCCCTGGTGTGGATCACCGGCAGCCCGGCCGCCCGGGTGGCCGCCAGCACCCGGCGCAGCGGCGGGATCACCTGCCGGAGCTGACCGACGTCGTTGCCCAGCGTCTCGCCGAAACCCCCCGGTTCGACGAAGTCCCGCTGCATGTCGATGATGATCAGCGCGGTGCGCTGGGGATCGAGGCGGTACGACGATGGCGCCGCAGCCACCTGGACCGGGCGGTCCGGTCGAGCGGTCGGTGGGAGAGTGGTGGTCACTGGACGGCCTGCCCTTCTGGCCAGCCGGCGATGGTGCCGGCGATGACCTCGTCGGAGGTGCTGACGCAGCCGAAGACGCCGCCCTGCATGGTGACCATCCGCAGCGCGGCCCGGTGGTTGTCCGGGTCGGTGGCGCCGGTGCAGTCGGCCAGGACCAGGCACTCGTAGCCGCGGTCGTTGGCCTCACGCATGGTGGTGTGCACGCACACGTCCGTGGTGATCCCGGTCAGGATCAGGTGGCTGATCCGGTGGGTGCGCAGCACCAGGTCCAGGTTGGTGGCGTAGAAGGCTCCCTTCCCGGGCTTGTCGATCACCACCTCGCCAGGCTGCGGCGCGACCTCCGGGACGATCTGCCAGCCGGGCTCGCCGCGGACCAGAATCCGGCCGCAGGGGCCGCGCCCGCCGATCTCCGCGCCGATCCGGGCCGATCGCCAGCGCTTGTTGGCCGGTAGGTCGGCCAGGTCCGGGGTGTGCCCCTCACGGGTGTGCACCACCAACATCCCGATCTCCCGGGCGTGCCCGAGCAACGCGCGGGTGGTGGGCAGGCCGGCCCGGGTGAGGGCCAGGTCATAGCCCATCCGATCGACGTAGCCACCCGGCCCGCAGAAGTCAGCCTGCCAGTCGATGCACAGCAATGCCACGTTCGCGACCGGCACCGTGCCGTCGTACGGCCACGGGTACGGGTCCGCGGCGACCGGTCCGATCGCGGGTAACGCGGGTAACGCGGGTGGCACTGTCCTCCTCCGGATGGGCGCGGTATCAGGGTGCCGCGGCGAGCAGGGCGGCCAGCCCGGTGAGCAGCGGCTCGCTCCAGGCCGGCCCGAACAGGGTCAGGCTCGCCGGTCGGCCGTCGTCGGTGCGGCCGGCGGGGATGGTCACGGCCGCCAGGTCGAGCAGGTTGGCGAACTGGGTGTAGCGGCCGAGCCGCGAGTTGCGTTCGATCGGCTCCTCCTCGACCTGCTCGATCGTGTACGTCGTGCCGATCGTGGGCAGCACCAGCACGTCGACCGTCTCCCAGAGCCGCTCGGTCCAGCGCCGCAGCTCCCGCAGCCGGTGCTCGGCGCGGAACACGTCCACCCCGGTGAACCGCTGGCCGCCGCGCAGCACCTCACGGGTGACCGGCAGGACGTCGTCGGGGTGGGCGCGCAGGAAGTCGCCTAGGTCGGCCAGCCGCTCGGCCACCCACGGGCCGCCGTACAGCAGGTCGCCCGCCTCCAGCAGCGGGCCGATGTCGACCTCGATCGCCCCGCCGCAGGCGCGGACCACGCGGTCCTGGCCGACGGCGTACGCCCGTCGCATGGCCTCGTCGCCGTAGAAGTCCAGCGTGCCGCTGGCCGGGATGCCGAGCCACGGTGTCGGGCCGGGCCGCGCGTCGGGCGGGCACGCTGGCGCGCGACGCGACCACGGGTCGGCGTGGTCGTAGCCGTGCAGGACGTCGAGCACGTCGACCGCCTCGGCAACAGTCCGGGCGAAGACGCTGACGCAGTCCAGCGATCGGCAGGCCGGCACCACCCCGGACGTGCTCACGGAGCCCCGCGTCGGCTTCACCCCGACGATGCCGTTCAACGCGGCGGGCACCCGTCCCGAGCCCGCCGTGTCGGTGCCCAACGCGAAGCTCACCATGCCCGCCGCGACGGCCACCGCGGAGCCCGAGCTGGACCCCCCGGAGATCAGCCGGCCGCCGAACACGCTCTCGCAGGCGCCGTATGGCGAGCGAGCGCCGGTCAGGCCGGTCGCGAACTGGTCGAGGTTGGTCTTGCCGACCAAGATGGCGCCTGCGGCGAGCAGCCGGCGGACCGCCGTCGCGGTGGTGGCCGGGTAGCGCGCCCACGCCGGGCAGCCCGCGGTGGTCGGCAGGCCGGCGACGTCGATGTTGTCCTTGACCGCGAACGGAATGGCGTACAGTGGCAGGCCGGCCAGCTCGCCGCGCCGGTCGCGGTGGGTCGCGGCCAGCTCGTCGGCCCGGCGGCGCAGGTCTTCCTCGGGGAGCACCGAGATCCAGACGTGGTCGGGGTCGCCGACAGCGGTACGGCGTTGGAGCACGGCGTCGACCACGGCGTGCGGGTCGGGCCTGCCGCCCGGTGTCGGCGCACCACCCGGCAGTGGCGCGATCCGTGAGTCAGCCTCGATCATTCTGTCGATTGTCGACGGTTTTGTTGCGACGAGGCACCTGGCATATTACGACCAGATCACGTGCCGGTCAGCGAAAGAACGACCGCTCCCCGTGTCCGGCCAGCTCGTGCAGGGCTGCGGCCTCGTCGCCGGAGGCGATCGCGTCCCGCAGCCGGCGATGCCGCAGGACGCCCTCGGCTGGCGCGGTCTGCTGGGCCTCCCGCCGCAGGTTGGCCGCCATGTAGAGCTGGAGCCGGGCGAGCACCGGCTCGTAGGTGAGCAGCAGCTGTCGCTGCCCGGCGAGCCCGACGAGGGCGAGGTGGAACCGGTGGTGGGCAGCAGCGGCCCGCGGGGCGTCGTCGGCCTCCGCCGCCGCGGCGAGCGCGGCCAGCGTGGCGTCGAGCTCGCCGAGGTCAACCTGCCCGGCCCGCCGCAGCGCCTTGCGTATGGCGAGCTCCTCCAGCGTGTGCCGCAGCTCGAACAGCTCGTCGGCGTCGGTCTCCGACAGGGTGGCCACCCGGACGCCGCGACGAGGGGAGTGCTCGACCAGCCCCTGCTGGCTGAGCAGCCGCAGCGCCTCGCGCAGCGGCGCCCGGCTGGTGCCGAACCGCCGGGTGAGCTGCTCCTCGACGATCCGCTCCCCAGGCGCCAACGCCCCGCTGACGATGTCCTGTCGCAGCCGGGAAGCGACGAGCTCGACGAGGCTGGACTGCGTCAGCTCCCCCTCGACCTGAGGCCCAGCCAGACCAGCACCCCCGTCCGTTTCGTCGCGGTGGTGGCTCATCGTACCTAGCCGCGGACCTTTTCCTGACCTCGGAGATGACCTGAACGGGGATGTCAGGTAGACAGCCTGCGTGACCTTGACCCCGGCACCTGACGAACCCGGCAGCGACCTGCGGCACCCACCGGTGACACCCAGCCCGATGGCCAAGATGATGCGCGTGGTGCTCATCGGGTTTGAGACTACGATCTACGGGCTGGTCGGCATGCTGCTCGTGGCTGCGGCCGTCTTCGCGCTGGTGGGCACCGGCCAGGCGGTAGCCGACGCGATTTCCGGCCACAAGAACGCGGCCGAGGTCGGCCTGCTCCTGCTTGACCGGATCCTGCTCATCCTCATCGTCGCCGAGCTCGTCTACACCCTCCGCTTCGTGGTCCTGACGCACGAGATCGCGGCCGAGCCCTTCCTGTTCGTCGGGCTGATCGCCGTCGTCCGGCGGATCCTGATCGTGACCGGCGAGTTCGAGCAGCCGGCCGGGGGGCGGGAGCTGACCAACTTCCTCATCGAGCTCGGCCTGCTCGGGTTCTTGACGCTCACCTTGTCCGCGGCGATCTACCTTGTCCGGCGCAGCGAACGGACGGACGAGTCGTCGCCCCGACATCTCTGATCTCGGCGCGCCGAAGACCAATGCTGGAGGCGCCGGGGAGTGACACCGGGGAGTGGTGTTGTGCCCTGGCGTCAGGCAGTCGAACCGCGGCCTGCTGTTCCCGGGCAGCTCCTTTCTCATGCAGTTCGTTTTCGGTGTCGGTGGTGCCGGATGGGTTTGCGTTCGGGGTCGATTGATCTGGGTGGCAGGAGCTCGGGTAGTCCGTCTTTCGCTATTCGTACGTCCCAGCCGTTGTGGTGTACGGCGCGGTGGTGAAAGGAACACAGGAGCACGCCGTTGTTCTGGTCTGTTTTGCCGCCGTTGGCCCAGTGGACGCAGTGGTGGCAGTGGCACCATTGGTACGGCCGGTCGCAGCCGGGGAACACGCAGCCGCGGTCTCTGAGGATGATGGCGCGGCGGGCCGCGCCGACGTAGTGCCGGGAGCTGCGGCCGAGGTCGAGGGGCAGGCTTTCGCCGCCGAGCACGGCGGGGATGATGTTTGCGTCGCAGGCGATCCGCCGTACCTGGCTGGCGGGCAGCACGTCACCGCCGTCCAGCGTCCCGACGCCGGTCGCTGCGGCGAGCTTGTCATACGGCATCGTCACCACGAGGGTGGGCCGCTCGCCGCCGTTGTCGGGCAGCTCGCCCATCCGCAGCGCGCGTTCGCCGAGCTCGACCAGGGCGTCGGCCATCCGTTGGCCGTGGGTGCGGTCGTCGCGTACGCCGGTGGCGGGGTCGCCCGGGCGGGGCGCGGCGAGCGGGTCGAGGGCGACGCGCAGGGTTTCGGCGCCTTCGGTGTCGAGGAACCCGCCGACCCGGTTCAGCCCCGGCCCGGCCGGACAGATCCGCAGGTCACGCCGGGTGTAGGCCTCAGTGGCCTCGCGTTCGACCTGGCGGCGGAGCAGCTCGTCGGCGTGGTCCGGGTCGACGACGTCCAGGACACGCCGGCCGAGCAGCCGGACCCTGTCGGGGTCGAAGGTGCCGGAGTGCTCGACCAGCGCCCGCTCCGCCGCGACCCTAGTCTCGGCCGGAGTCTCGGCTGGCAGCGCCCGCACCGCGTCGGCGACGGCGTGGGCGTGCTCCCGGCTGATGTCGCCCTCGACCAGCGCCGCCGCGGTGGCGGGCAGGTCCCGGTCTAGCTCATGCGTCAGCCGCAGCAGCCGCCCGGCCTCACCCGGCCGCAGCCGCAGATGGTCCCGCAGCCACGCCGCCGTGCTCGGCGCGTCGTGTTCCTTCGCCAGCCCCCGCGCGTCCGCCTCCCGAACGAGAGGCAACGCCAGCACGCCGTACAACCGGCTGACCTGCGTAAACACGCCCACCAGAAGCTCGCCCACCTGCGCGTCGGTCAACCCGAACAAGGGCACATCAACACACGAGTCAACGGCCGAGCGAACCTGCTCGACCGCGCTGGTGACGATGACCGACATACCGCAAGACTAAACGGCACCACCGACAAAACCGGAGCGCGAGGCGACCGCTAGAAAAGAAAGTAAGTAACCTCGGTGAGTAAAGCGGCAAGCACCCGCTGTAGTTTCCGGTGGCAACCCATCGCCGGATGCGATCGGGCGGCAGCAACACCGCCCGCACCCAAACCCAGGCACCAGCCCCCAGTGGTGACCTCTTGGTCCCCCCAGACGACGACAGGTCACCACAACGCCAATAGGTCACCACACGGGCCCCATAGACGACGACAGGTAACCACAACGCCTATAGGGCACCACACGGGCCCCACAGACAACGACAGGTAACCACAACGCCTATAGGGCACCACACGGGGTTCGCGCTGGCGGCGTGTTGACACGGAACACAGCCCGTCTCGGCTCGTCGGGTGGGACCCGGGCGCACCTACCCGGAGTTCTTGGGGGAGTCCCGTACCGAGCTGGAGGCCGCGCCGGCCCGCGGATGGAGGATGCTCGGGCGGGTCGTGGTTGGAACGAGTCGTGACGAAGATCGGAGTGCCATGCGAGTCGGAGCGGTGTTCCCGCAGACCGAGATCGGCAACGACCCGGCGGTGATCCGGGCCTGGGCGCAGGCGGTCGAGGGCCTGGGCTACCAGCACGTGCTGGCGTTCGACCACGTGCTCGGCGCGGGCGTGGACACCCGGCCGGGCTGGCGCGGCTACACCAACGACGACCCGTTCCACGAGGTCTTCGTCCTCTTCGGCTTCCTCGCCGCCGTCACCAGCACGGTTGAGCTGGTCACCGGCGTCCTTGTCCTGCCGCAGCGGCAGACGGCCCTGGTCGCCAAGCAGGCCGCCGAGGTCGACGTGCTCAGCGGCGGCAGGCTGCGGCTCGGCGTCGGCGTCGGCTGGAACACGGTGGAGTACGAGGCGCTGGGGGAGTCGTTCAGCAACCGGGGCGTGCGCAGCGAGGAGCAGGTGGAGGTGCTGCGCGCCCTCTGGGCCGAGCCGACGGTCACCTACTCGGGCCGGTGGCACCGGGTGGACAACGCGGGCATCAACCCGCTGCCGGTGCGCCGCCGCATCCCGGTCTGGTTCGGTGGGTACGCCGAGGCGACCCTGCGCCGGGTCGGCCGGCTCGGTGACGGATGGCTGCCGGCCCGCGCGCCCGACGAGGTGGCCCGCGACATGCTCGACCGGATGCGAGAGCACGCGCGGGAGGCCGGCCGGGCGCCGGAGGAGATCGGGGTCGAGCCGCGGCTGACTCTCGCCGATGTGCCGGAGCACGCCCGGGCCGACTACGTGGCGGGCTGGCGCGACCTCGGCGCGACCCACCTGTGCGTCAACACGATGGGCCTCGGGCTGGCCACCGCCGACGAGCACCTGGCCGCGCTGCGGGACACCATCCGGCTCCTCGAACCGGTTACCTAGCAGTAGGTACGTTCCACTGAACGGCGCCGCCCGCGGTGGTGAGGTGCGGATCGCCCGTGTGGGACGGCCCGCTAGCATCGGGTATGGCTTTCGGTCGCGTCCGCCGTACGGTGCTGGTGCTCCTCGGGGTTGTCGGCGCGGCGCTCACGGCCTGCAGCGGCGGTGGTGCCGGCGGCGGCACCCCCTTACCCGACGCGACGACGCTCCTACGTAACGCCGCCGCCGAGATGCGCACCGTGCAGACCGCCCACTTCACCATCACCACCGAGGGCACGGTGGCCGGGATCTCGCTGCGTGGCGCGGAGGGCACGCTAACCCGGGCCGGTGACGTCCAGGGCACGGCGCAGCTCGACCAAGCCGAGATCGAGTTCATCATCGTCGGCGACACGGCCTACATCAAGGGTCCGACCGGGCGCTACCAGCGGCTGCCGGTCTCGTTGACCCGGGCCGTGTACGACCCGTCCGCCATCCTCGACCCTGAGCGCGGCGTACCCAAGCTGCTGACGGCGGGACGTGACGCCCGCACCGAGGCGCGCGAGGACGTGGGCGGCCAGCCGGCGTACCGGGTCCGGGCCACCTTCGACCAGCAGGCGCTGGGCCCGTTGTTACCCGGCGTGACCGGGCAGGTCACCGGCACGCTGTGGATCGGTGCCGACCGGCCGCGTGTGCTGCGCGCACGGTTCGAGGTCCCCGCCGCCACGGGCGGTACCACGGGCGCTCCCGGGGTGGTCACCGTGACGCTGTCCGACTACGACCGGCCGACCACGATCCGCCCGCCGAGCTGACCGGGTGTCCGTCACGCCCGTCCGGGTCGGTCCGGACCGGTCTCACCGCCGGTCAGCCCGCCTGGGGGTCGGCGTCGGTGCGGTCGGTGTGCTGCTGGCCGCGCTCGACGCGTACGTCGTCGTCACCGTGCTGGTCGCCATCGTGCGCGACCTCGGCGTACCGCTGAACCATCTGGAGCGCGCGACCCCCGTCGTGACCGGGTACCTGCTCGGGTACGTCGCGGCCATGCCGCTGCTGGGCCAGCTGTCCGACCGGTACGGCCGGCGGCCGCTGATCCAGGCCTGCCTGGTGGGCTTCGCCGCCGGCTCCGCCCTCACCGCCGCGGCCGGGACGCTGCCCGTCCTGGTGGCCGGGCGGGTCCTGCAGGGTGTCGCGGGCGGGGCGCTGCTGCCGGTGACGATGGCGCTGGTGGCAGACCTGTGGGACGAACAGCGGCGCCCGGCCGCCCTGGGCGCGGTCGGTGCGGCGCAGGAGCTCGGCAGCGTGCTCGGCCCGCTGTACGGCGCCGGGGTGGCGGCGCTGGTGGGCTGGCGCGGGCTGTTCTGGCTGAACCTGCCGCTGGTGCTGCTCGCCGCGGTGGCGGTACAGCTCACGGTGCCGCCCGGCCGGCCGGCGTCGCCCGGTGCCGGGCCGGGCGCCCGGCCGCGGGTCGACACGGTGGGTGGCGCACTGCTGGCGGCGGCGTTCGCGCTGCTCGTCGTGGCCCTGTACAACCCGGACCCGCAGCGCGGGGTGCTGCCGCCCGCTGGCCCCGGCCTGCTGCTGGCGGCCCTGGTGGTGCTCGCCGCGTTCGCCGGCTGGGAGGCGCGGGCGCGCACCCGGCTGCTCGACCCGGCGGGCGTGCGCTGGCCGCCGTTCACCGCGGGTCTCGGGGTGAGCTTCGCCGCTGGCTGCGCGCTGATGGTGACGCTGGTCGACCTCCAGCTCTTCGCCCAGACGCTGCTCGACCGCGACGCCACCGGGGGCGCCCTGCTGCTCACCCGGTTCCTGGTCGCGCTGCCGGTGGGAGCGCTGGCCGGCGGCTGGCTCGCGGTGCGGATCCCGGAGCGGTGGGTGGCCGCGGCCGGGCTGGTGCTCGCCGCGGGCGGGTACCTGCTGGTCGCCGGCTGGCCGGCGGGTGTGCTCGCGGCCCGGCACGTGCTCGGGCCGCTGTCCCTGCCCCGGCTGGACACCGACCTGGCGCTGGCCGGGCTCGGGCTAGGCCTGGTCATCGCCCCGGTGTCCGCGGCGGTCCTGCGGGCGGTGCCGGCGGCGCGGGCCGGGGTCGCGTCGGCGGCGGTCGTGGTCGCCCGGATGGCCGGGATGCTTATCGGCGTGGCCGCGCTGTCGGCGTGGGGCCTGCACCGGTTCGCCGAGCTCACCGCGACGCTGGACACGCCGCTCCCGTTCGGCGTGCCCGCCACGGAGCACGCCCGCCGGCTGGCCGCCTACCGCCAGGCGGTCGATCAGGCGCTGCTGGCGGAGTACCGCGAGATCTTCCTGGTCACCGCGGTGGTCTGCCTGGCCGGCGCGGCCGCTGCCCTGCTCCTACGGCCTCGCGTTCACTGACGGCGATCGTCCGATGACGCGTCGTGGGAAAGCCCGGCGGTGCGGATGACCGTGCGCTTTGGGTGCCCGTCCGCTCGTTGCCCGTCGACCGGAGTGGACAGACAGTTGTTGTTCCGGACAAAAAGCCGCACGAGGGGAGTCGGATGTGCAACCGGACCAGAATCCGGACGATGTGTGGAACCTGCTACCTCCCGAGCTGAAGGAGCAGGTGCTCAGCTATGTGACAGCCGAACAGCTCGCCAGCGCACACCAGGCGAGCCCGGAGGAGAGCAGCGCCGGGGACGAGCAGGCGAGCTGGCTCACCGCCCAGGTCGACTACTGGCTGCCCTACCTGACCCAGGCCAACGACGAGCTGGCGACGGCGATCACCCGAACCGACCTGGACCAGGACGCCCGCCAGCAGGCCTGCGCCGAGGCCGTCGAGGCGGTGCGGCAGATCGTGCAGGGCATCAGCGAGCACCTCGGGCCGGAGCAGGACGGGTACGTCGGCTACCCGGGGCTGCACGAGGAGTACCAGCGCTACCAGCAGCTCGCGATGAGCCTGACCTGACTGGAGGGAGCGGACACCATGGAACCCAAAGGAAGTCCCGACCAGGTGTGGCACAGCCTGCCTGCCGACACCCGGCAGCAGGTGATGGCGGAGCTGCCCCCGGAGATCTGGGTGCACATCCTCAGCTACCTGTCGGCCAGGCAGAACGACGAGCTTAGCCGGTACGAGCCCGGCAGCACCCTCCACCTCGCACCAGCCGGGAAGGTGCGTGACGACATTCGAACAGGAGGGTGGGAAAACCGGCGCTGGGATGGCCTGCCCGGGCCGGCGCACACCCGCTGGTACATCAGGTACACCTATGGCCAGCTTGACACCAGCGGAGACGGCCGAAAGCACATCAGCGGGCTCACCACGAATCTGGGCGAGACCCAGGCCGGCGTCGATGGGGACGGTCGTTACTACATCTCCATCAGGACGAGCCAGCGCGAGGTAGTAAGGGTCTACGGGGACGGCAGCGTCCTCGCCGTGGCACCGATAGCGAGATGGCTCTCCGGGACGATGGGAGTGCCCCACGTCGGCACGCTGGGCTGACCTGCCCAGGCTCGCGGGCGGCGCCGCGGTAAGACTCAGGCGGGTGGCGCCGCCGTAAAGGTCGTAGCAAGGACCTGGTGAGTCCTGACGCTGGCGTCGTCCGCCGAGAGCCTCGGCGGCAGCTACCACCAGGTCAGTCGGCGACGACGGGCCCCCGCGCTGCTCGACCTCGCCGCGGCGTCAACGCCACGCGCCCGTGGCTCACCCACCAACCTGACCACCGCCGAGCGGCGACGGTCGCCTTCCGCTGCACACGGCGACGGCTGGACATGTCGCGCGTCACGGTCCGCTTCTCCTCACGTATGGACGCGGCCGGTATTTAACCGCGAGCCGGCCCCTCTGTAGCGGTGTCGCCGAGGCTCGCTGGGCCCCGCGGCACGGGGAGGACCGGCAACGGGGGGTTCGTAAGAACGCGAAGCTGCTCACCGCAGTCGAACGGGAGACGTTCGTCCGGACATGCGTGCTGAGGTCCTTCTCACGTTCGTCTCACGCCGTGCTGGGCCGCCTCCTTGGCTCGGGCTGGACGGGCTAGCCCGAGAAACGAATGGGGCAGGGATGTACGAGTACCGCCGCCATATACCGGTCGAACCGGACTGGCGCAGGCTGCCCGGCTGGCGCGACGTGACGACGGCCGAGTGGCGCAGCCCACAGTGGCAGCGCGCGCATTGCGTGAAGAACGCGCGGCACCTGCGCGCGGTGTACGGCGACCTGGTCAGCGACGCCTTCTACGCCGACCTGGTGCGCGACCAGGCCGAAAGCGCCACCATGTCGCTGCTGCTACCGCCGCAGATGATCAACACGATGGTGCCGCACGCCCGGCCGGACACCGAGAGCCTGTACGCGGACCCGGTACGGCGGTACATGCTGCCGGTGTTCTCCGACCGGCATCCAGAGTGGCCGAGCCACCCGGTGGCCAGCCGCGACTCGCTGCACGAGTCGGAGATGTGGGTCGTCGAAGGGCTGACCCACCGGTACCCGACCAAGGTGCTGGCCGAGGTGGTGTCGACCTGCCCGCAGTACTGCGGCCACTGCACCCGCATGGATCTGGTCGGGCCGTCGACGACGCAGGTGGTCAAGCAGCGGTTCGCGCTGCGCCCGGTCGACCGGCTCAGCCAGATCGTCGCCTACCTCACGGCAACGCCGTCGGTGCGCGACGTCGTCGTCTCCGGCGGGGACGTGGCGAACCTGCCGTGGCCGCGGCTCGAGGCGTTCCTCCTGCAGCTCCTCGACATCGACCACATCCGCGACATCCGGCTCGCCACCAAGGCGCTGATCGGCCTGCCGCAGCATTGGCTCACCGACGAGGTACAGGCCGGGCTCACCAGGGTGGCGACCACCGCGGTCCGGCGCGGGGTGCAGGTGGCCATCCACACCCACGCCAACGCCGCGCAGCAGGTGACGCCGCTGGTCGCCGAGGCCTGCCGGAGCATGTTGGCAACCGGCATCCGGGACGTGCGCAACCAAGGGGTGCTGCTGCGCGGGGTGAACGACTCCCCGCGCCAGCTGCTCGACCTGTGCTTCGCGCTGCTCGACAGCGCTGGGGTGATGCCGTACTACTTCTACCTCTGCGACATCGTGCCGAACTGCGAGCACTGGCGGCTGTCGCTCGCCGAGGCGCAGGACCTGCAGGACAAGATCATGGGCTACCTGCCCGGCTTCGCGACGCCGCGGCTGGTCTGCGACGTGCCGTACGCCGGCAAGCGCTGGGTGCATCAGGTCACCCGCTACGACCGCGAGCTTGGCATCTCGTACTGGACCAAACACTTCCTGACCCTGGTGGACCGCGGCGACCCGGCCGCGCTGGACCTTCAGTTCGAGTACCACGACCCGGTCTACACCCTTCCCGACGCCGGCCAGGGCTGGTGGCTTGCCCAGCAGGCAGCGTCTCTTGCCAAGGACGGCACGACATGTGGCTGAACAACCCCGCCGCGCGGGCGGCGTTCCGGACCGCGCACGCCCAGCTCGAGCTGCTGGAGGCAGTCGGCTTCGCGCCCGAGACGGTACGGCAGATCCAGCGGGAGAAGCTGGCGCTGCTGTGGAACCGGGCCGCCCGGGTGCCGTACTACCGCGGCCTGCCCGGCCTCGCCGACCGCGACCTGGACCGGCTGCCGGTCACCGAGAAGGACGCGCTGAAAGCCCGGCCGGCGGACTTCGAGATCCCCGACCTGCCCGACGTCATCAAGTACTACCACAGCTCGGGGTCGTCCGGCCGGTCCACACCGACGCCCCGGCTGGCCGAGGACATCATCCACAACGTCATCGGCGTGGCGGGGCTCTGGCGGCGGGCGCTCGGGCGCACGCCGACCCGGGTGGCGTCGCTGCTGCCGTCGGACGTGGTCCCGGTCGGGGACTTTGTGGCGAGTGTGTGCGAGTACCTCGGCCACACCCTGCTGCGCTGCTACCCCTACAGCCAGGGCATCTGCGACTTCGACCGGCTCGACGCGGTGTTCAGCTCCTTCCGGCCAGAGCGGGTGTTCGCCGCGCCAGGCGTGCTCATGCAGTGGACCCGGGTGCTGAAGACCCGTGGCCGGCTGGCCGAGCTGCGCGCGTCGGTACGCACGATCATGCTGCTCGGCGAGGTGTGCCTGCCGGCGCAGCGGCGCAAGCTCGCGCGGGACTGGGGCGCCGACGTGCTCGACGGCTCCTACGGCAGCACCGAGACCGGCACCATCGCGGCAGCCTGCGAACGCGGCGGTATGCACCTGCTGCTGCCGGGGCACCTGGTGGAGCTGCGGACGCCGGACGGGATCGGGCCGGCGGTGCCGGGCGGGAGCGGTGAGCTGGTTGACACGACGCTGAACAACTACGCCCGGCCGCTGCTGCGGTTCGGCACCGGCGACCTCGTCGATGTGCCGGCCGAGCCGTGTCCCTGCGGGCTGCCGCTGCCGACCCTTCGGATACACGGCCGGCGCACCGACGGCATCGCGCTGCACGGGCAGGCGCTGGACGAGCACCTGGTCGGCTCGCTGGTCTACGACGACCCGCGGCTCACCGGCTACCTCATCCAGATGCTCGGCGACGGCAGCGGCGGCCGGCTGGTGCTGGAGAAGGACGTCGACGTGGCCGCCGCGGACGACGAGCTGGTGGCCGCGGTGAGCCGCCGGTTCGCCGCGACCGGGATCCAGTGGGACCAGGTGGTCGTGGTCAGCCAGCTCCCGGCCACCAGCAAGTCCGGCGGCAGCCAGAAGAGCTGGAAGCGGACGAACGTGGTGACACTGTCATGACCGTGCTGGGCGATGGGGGCGCCCGCCAGGGGGACGCGGACCTGTGGTGCAGCTACGCCGCGGTACGCACCCTGGCCTGGCTCGGGGACAACCCTGCCGATGCTGACGGGGTGGCCGGGTACCTGCGGTCGCGGCAGAACGCCGACGGCGGGTTCGCCTGGCAGCGCGGGCTGCCCTCGGACGCGTGGGCCACGTACTACTGCTCGCAGGCGCTGCGCGACCTGGGCGAGCCGGTGCCTCATCTTGACAAGCTGGGCGAGTGGCTGGACCAGCTGCGTACCGACGACGGCGGGTTTGCCATGACGCCCGGCCAGTCCGCGGACATCTGGGCGACGTACTACGCGTGCCGCACCTACGCCGAGGCGCTGGGCGCGCCGGTGCCCCGGGTCGAGGCGCTGGCCGGGTGGCTCGCCGCGACCCAACACGAGTCCGGCGGCCTGGGCTGGCAGCCGGGGGACGACCGGCCGGACGTGCGGGCGGGGTACTACGGCGCGCTGGCCTGGCGAGCCGCCGTTAGCGGGGCCGGCACACGCGGCAACGCGGGAGCCGCCGGACCGCCGTGGCGTACCGCGGAGCTGGTCCGGTGGCTGCGCCATCAGCAGTGCCCGGACGGCGGGTTCGGGTTCGGTCCTGGGGCGGCCTCGTGCGCGTGGGCGACGTTCCGGGCGGTCCGGGCGCTGGCCGCGCTCGGGGCCGGGCCGGCCGACGTCGCCGCGGTGCGGCGGTGGCTGTCCGAGCGGTGGCTGCCCACGGGCGGGTACGAGCGATGGGTCGGCTACGGGCGGGCCGACGTATGGGCCTGCTTCTCCGCGGTCGGCGCGCTGGACACGCTCGGTCACCGGCTGACCGGTGCACGGCGAGCTGGGGTCGCCCGGTTCGTCCGTAGCTGCCAGCTTCCCGGCTCCGGCTTCACCTACCGCGACCCGGCAGCGGCGGGGGACAGCCTCGCCACGGCGGCGGCGCTGATCACCGGTACCGGTCCGGACCGGGCAGCGCTCGCCGGCTGGCTGCACGCGGCGCACCTGCCCTACGAGGGCGGCATCATGTACATGCCCGGCCGCGGCGCCGAGGTCCGCTGCACGCTGTGGGCGGTCGAGGCGCTGGCCACTGTTGGCGAGCGGCTGGACGGTGCGCGGCTGGCCGGGTGGTTGCGGGACCTGCAAAACCCTGACGGCGGCTACGGGTACTGGCTCGGCCGCGGCTCGGACCTGGTGTCCACCGCCTCGGCGGTGGAGGCCACGCAGGCCGCCGGGCTGACCCCGGCCGAGGTGCTGGACGTCGCGGGCGCGCTGCGGTTCGTGGCCGGCTGCGCGGGAGACGGCGCGTACCGGCCGGTGCCGGGAGCGGTGCCGACGCTGTCCGCGACCGCCCAGGCGGCCCGGGTGCTGCAGCTTCTCGGCGAGCCCGAGGCGGCGCTCCGGGTCGGGCGGAGCCTGGCAGCCTGGGCCAGCTCGCTCGGCGGGCACGCCAGCGCACCGCGCGGGCTGCCGGACCTGATGTCCACCTACCAGGCGGTGCTGACCCAGCAGGTGCTCGGCCTGCCGGTGGACCGGGCCGGGCTCGGCCGGCTGCTGGCGAAGGTGCGAACCGGCGCCGGCTACTCCTGGAGCCCGATCAGCCAGCAGCCGGCCGGCCCGCTGGCCGACTGCCTCGGTGTGCAGCTCGCCGCTGTCGCCGCCGGTGCCCCGGTCACGGTGCGCCGGCTGAACCTCTGAGGACCGCACATGCCCACGACCACGATCGAGCTGCCGATGGCGGACCCGCGTCTCGAGCGCCGGGTCGCCAAGGAGCTGAGCTTGTGGTGGCGTCGCCGAGGGGTCGACGTCAACCACGTGATCACCCGCTTCGCCACCCTGCCCGCCGACCGCGTCTACAGCGGCCCGTTCCCGCTCGCCGGATCCTTCGCCCTGGTGAGCTGCCTGGTCTCGCGGGACCGCGACCACAGCTTCAAGCGGGACTACGCGCACGCGGTGCGAGCCGTGCTCGGGCCGCGGATCCCGCCGGACCGGGTGTTCGTCTCGTTTCACCCGACCGATCCGGCCGACCACTTCACGCCCAACACCTGGGAGCAGGAGGACGTTCATGACCCGCGCTGAGCTGACCGCGGCGGTGCGCGACACGGTAGCTGGCCTGATAGCACAGCCACTGGCCGCCGCCGACGACGAGCGGGCGCTCGCCGAGATCTCGTCCGAGCGGTACGACAGCCTCGCCGTGCTGGACTGCGTCGGCCTGGTCGAGCAGCGCTTCGGCGTCGAGGTCGACCTCGTCGAGGACGACCTGCGCACCTCGTTTCGCAGCGTCGCCTCGATCGCCGCGCTGGTCGAGCGCAAGCAGCACGACGCCGCCGTTCTCGGAGCCGCGTTCCCCGCGGCGCCCGGACCTTCGGTCGGCGCGCCGCCCGCGGCGGCCGGCCAGTGAGGGCGCGGGAGTTCGCGACCACTGGGACCACCGGCGAGCCGGTGCGGTGGACGCGTACCGCCGGGCAGATCCACGCTGAAGCCCGTCTCCTGGCGGAGCTGTGCGGCGCCGGCATCGACGGGATCGCCTGCTACGCCCCGCCGGCGCACCTGTACGGGTACCTGATGGGGCGGGCGCTGCCGGAGCTGCTGGGCGTGCCGTGCCGGCAGGTCGGGCTGACCGACCCGCCGGCGGCCGCGCTGGCCGGGTGGCGGCGCCCACTGGTGGTCGCGCTGCCGGCGAGCTTCGCGCCGCTGGTCCGGGCGGTACCGGTGCTCACCGGCCTGGACCGGCTGGTCGTCGTACACAGCAGCGCGGCGCTGCCCCCGGCCGCCGGCCGGCTGCTCGGCGCGCTCGACGGTACGGCCCGGCTGGTCGAGCTGTTCGGGTCGACCGAGACCGGGCTGATCGGCTGGCGCCACGGCGTCAACGACACCGACTGGACGCTGGCGGCCGACGTGTGGTTCGGCGCGGGCCTGGGGGCGGGGGTGGAGCGGCTGCGGGTGCGCAGCCCGCGCCTCGCCCGCCGGGCCGGGATGCCACAGCCGGCCGAGATCGAGACCGACGACCTGGTCCGGGTCCTCGACGGCCGGACGTTTCGGTGGCTCGGGCGGCGCAGCCGCCTGGTCAAGGTCAACGGCCGGCGGGTCAACCTCGACCACGTCCACGCCCAGCTCGCCGACGCGGTCCCCGACGTCGCCTTCGGCTGCCGGCCGGAACGGGACGAGCTGCGCGGGGAGTGGTTCAGCGTGTGCGCAGAGACCGCCGACCCGCGGCTGCTCACCGCGCTGGAGGACGCCGCCCGTGCCCTGCCGCCGTGGCAGCGGCCGCGCATCGTTGAGCCGCTGAAGGAGCCGGCATGACCACCCAAACCGAGGCGCTGCGCGAGCTGGTGCGCCGGGCCGCCGCACAGCACCCGTACTTCGCCCGCAAGTACGCCGGGCTCGACCTCGACGGCGACTTCGACCTCGCCGTGGTGCCGGAGATGACCCGCGAGGACGTCACCGCGTCGGCGCTGAAGGCCGCGCGGACGGTGCCCCGGCCCACGGGGGCGTACCTGTTCACCAGCGGGGGCAGCACCGCCGAGCCGAAGATCGCCTGGATACCGTGCGAGATGCACCTGCCGGCGCTGCTGCCGCACTGGCGGCCGCTCGGCCCCGACGACGTGTTCGCGAACCTGGCCATGCCGGGCCGGCTGTGGTCGGCGCACTACTTCTACAACCGGGTCGCCGAGCACTGCGGGGCCGACGTCATCGGCCTCGGACATGTGGCTGAGGACGAGCTGGCCCAGTGGCTGGGCTTCTTGCGGCGCCACGGCACCACTGCGCTCGCCGGTACGCCGTCGCAGCTCGCCAGCGTGCTGCGGACCGGACACCCGCTGCTCGGCCAGCTCCGCGCGGCGATCTTCTTCGGGGAGGCGTGCGATCCCGAGCTGCTGCGGCTGCGCGACAGCCACGCGCCCCACCTGGGCCTGTGGGGCAACTACGGCTCCACCGAGACGTGGGTGATCGGCCACAACGGCCCGGACTGCGCGGTGGACACCTTCCACGTGCTGCCGTACCAGCACGTCGAGCTGGTCGACGGCGCGGTGCTGGTCAGCACGCTGCACGAGGCGGCGGTGAGCCCGGTCATCCGGTACCGCATCGGCGACCGGGCCGAGCTGGCCGAGTGCCGCTGCGGCCGGGGCGGGCTGGCGCTGAGGGTGCTCGGCCGCGAGGGAGCGCTGATCAAGTTCGCCGGCACGCTGGTCAGCCCGTGGGAGCTGGTCGAGCTGGCCCGCATCGCGCCGGGCGTCCAGGCAGCACAGGCGGCGCTGGTCGCCGACGGGCCGGCGGAGGTCCTGGAGATCCGGCTGGTCGGGAGCGGCGCGGACGCCGGTGCGGTGCGCGAGCGGCTGCTGGGCTCCCAGATTGACCTGCGGTTCGCGCTGCGCGGCGAGGAGGACACCTTCCGGGTGCGGCTGGTGGACCGGTTGGAGACCAGCTCGCGGACGGCCAAGACTCCCACGCTGGTGCGGCAATGACAGCGCTCACGTCCCCGCTGCTGCTGCCGCTGGCCGAGCGCCGCCGCCGGCTCGCGGCCGGCGACCTGGACCCGGAGGAGTACCGGCGGGAGCTGGTCGAGCACATCCGCGCGCGGGACCCCGAGGTCCGGGCGTTCACCGACTGGCGGCCCGGCGACTCGGCCAGCCCAGCGCTGCCATGGGCACCATCGGTCACGTACAAGGACACCATCGACGTGGCCGGCCACCCGACCAGGCTCGGCATCCGGTCCGGCTACCGCCGCTATCCCACCCGGTCAGCCGAGGTGGCCGACCGGCTCGCCGGCCGCAGCCTGGTCTGCGTCGGCAAGGTCAGCACCACCGAGTGCGCGCTCGGTACGGTCCGGCCGAGCGCCAACCCCACCTATCCAGGGCTGTCCGCGGCCGGATCCAGCACCGGCTCGGCAGTCTCGGTCGCCGCCGGGCTCTGCGACGTGTCGGTCGGTACCGACTCCGGCGGCTCGCTGCGCTGGCCCGCGGTGTACTGCGGGGTGACGGCGCTACGGATCACGCCGCGGCCGGAGCTGCTCGCCGGGGTGCACGCGGTGGCGCCCAGCCTGGAGTCGGTCGGCCTGGTCACCCGTACCCCGGCCGACCTGGCCTGGCTGTGGCGCACCTACCGGCTGGCCACGGCGTTCGACCTCCCGGCCGTACCGGCCCCGACGCGGCTCCGGGTCGCGGTCAGCGCTCCGCCGGGCGAGCCGCTGCATCCGGAGCTGGCCGCGCTGCTCGGAACGGTCCGCGACCGGCTGGCCGCGGACCACGACGTGACCGAGCCGCCGCTGCCCGAGCTGTGGGCGGTGCGCGCGCCGGCCGCCGAGCTGCTCGCCCGCGAGGCCCGCGACAGCCTCGCCCCGCTGGCCGGGGTGGATCTCGGCACCGACACGCTGCGCGCGACCGAGGCCGGCGCCCGGGTTGACGACGCCCGGTACGCCGCGCTGCGCGAGCGGCAGCGTACCGCCGAGACGTATCTCGCCGACCTGCTCCGTACCCGGTACGACATCGTGATCATGCCGCTGGAGGCCGACCTGCCGGATCGGGCCGACCGCCCAGCCGGTACCTCGGTGGCGCTGTCCGCCGGCCCACCCGCGCTGACCCTGGTGGCCAACATCGGCCGGCTGCCCGTACTGGCCCTACCACTGGGCCACTCCACCGACGGCTCTCCGCTCGGCGTACAGGTGCTCGCCGCCCCGGGCGCGGATGACCTGCTGGTCTCCGTGGCCCAGCTCCTTACCGAAGGGACCCACCGATGACGGCCGACGCGGTCGTGCTGCTCGGCGCGATGTTCGCCGCCCGCTACCCCAACCTCGTCCCCGCCGCGACCCGGCGCGGGCTCACCGTGCTCGGCATCGACTCGCCAACCCCGGGCCATCGCCGCTACGACACCGCCCGCCGGGAGAACGCCGGCCACCCGCTCGCCGGCGTCGCCGAGCTGGCCTGGCTGGCCGGCGACCGGCACGAGGAGGTGCTGGACCAGGTCATCCGCTGGCAGCGCGACCACCGGGTCCGGGCCGTGGTCGCGGTCGGGGAGGACTTCGTCGAGGCCGCCGGGGTCGTCACCGACTACCTCGGCCTGCCCTCGCCGGGTCTGCGGGCCAGCCGGGTATGCCGCAACAAGCTGTTGCAGCGGCGGTACCAGGCCGAGCACGGCCCGGTGTCCTGGCTGCTGCCGCCCGCCGACAGGCTTGCGCGCGCCCAGGAATGGACGGACTTCCCGGCGGTGGTCAAGCCGCTGCGCGGGGAGGCCAGCTCGGGCGTACGCCGGGTCGTCGACCGGGCCGAGCTGCTGGCCACGCTGGGCGAGTACGACGCCGACGAGCCGGTGCTGCTGGAGCAGCTTGTCACCGGCCATGAGATCTCGGTCGAGTCGCTGGTACAGGGTGGGGAGGTCCGGTTCGCCTCCGCCACCGGCAAGCGCACCAACGAGCGCGGCGGCACCTACTTCGTGGAGATGGGTCACACTGCCCCCGACCCGGGGCTGGCCGAGCCCACCCGGGCGGCGGTGCTGGCCACCAACGCTGCGGTACTGCGCCGGCTGGCGTTCGCCGACGGCATCGCCCACGCCGAGTACCGGATCGGCGCCGGCGGCCGGGTGTACCTGATGGAGGTCGCCGCCCGCGCCGCCGGTGACAGCATCCTCACCCTGTACCACCTCGCCACCGGCCAGCCGATGGAGGAGGCGCTGCTGGCGATCGCCCTCGGCGAGCCGGTGAGCTACCCGGCGCCGACCCGGTACGCCCGCCAGGTCTACCTCGAGCACCAGCCTGGCGTGCTGGCCGACGTCACCGTCGACGGCCTCGACACCGCGGTGACCTGGCTGTCACAGCGATGGATGTGGCCGGCGGTGACCCCCCGTACCGACAAGCTCGGGACCATCCACATGATCGTCGCCGGCCGCGACCGGGGCGCCGAGCTGGGCGAGATCCGGCAGTCCTCCGATCGCTCGGTGATGTACGTCATCGACGCGGCCACCCCCGCCGAGCTGGACGCGCTGGAGGCGCGCTGCGCCAAGGCGATCACGATCGAGATGAGGAGTGGCTGAGGTGGCCGTCACCACCACGCTGCGGGCGCTTGCCCACGAGCGCGCCCAACCGCTGCGCCAGCGCAGCTACCGCCGCATTGCCGCGGCCATGCTGGTCACCAACATGGGCAACGGCATGCAGTTCGTCGCCAACGTCTGGCTGATCCTGACCCTGACCGGCAGCCCGCGCGCGGTCGCCCTGGTCCTGCTCACCGCCGCCATCCCCGGGGTGATCTTCGGCCCGGTGATTGGCGTGGCCATCGACCGGTTCCACCGGCGCTGGGTGTACGTGACCGCCGACATCGTCGCCGGATCGGTGCTAGCGACGATGCTGCTGCTGCGGCTCACCGGGTCGCTGCAGACCTGGCAGGTCTTCGCGATGGTGTTCCTGCTCGGGCTGACCGAGTCGACCGCGGTTCCGACCGGGACGACGCTGGTTCGCGAGATCGTGCCGGTGCGCGGGCTGCTCGCGGCCAACGCCACCACCGGAGTCGCGGTGCAGATCGGCAACGTCACCGGCGCCGCCGTGGGTGGCGTGCTGATCGCGGTGACCTCGGTCGATGCGGTGCTGGCGGCCAACCTCGCGTCGTTCGTCATCTCGGCGCTGTTTATCGCCGGGGTGCACACGACGCGGCGGATCGAGAAGGCCGGCGGTGACGGCTGGCGGGCGTCGATCCGGCGGGCGGCCAGCGGTGTCACGTACCTCCGCGAGCACCCCAAGATGGTCCCGTCGTACCTGATGCTGCTGGTGCTGTTCGCCGTGCTGTACCTGCTGAACACGCTGCTCGCCCCGTACGCCATCGACGTTCTCGCGGTCGGGGCGCAGGGGCTGGGGCTGATCGACGCGATGTTCGCCCTCGGCGCGATCCTGGGCGGGCTGGCCCTGCCGCTGCTGACCGCCCGGCTGAACCGCGACCGGCTGGCCGGCATCGGGGTGATCGGCCTGGGCATCGCGCTGGTCGGGCTCGGCGGGGCTGACGGGCTCGCCGCGCCGATGCTGCTGTACGCGCTGTCCGGGGTGAGCTTCCAGTCGTTCTACATCTTCCGCACGCGGGTGCAGGAACAGGTGCCGATCGGCCTGCAGGGGCGGGTGATGGCGCTGCTGATCACCAGCGTCGGGCTGTGCCGGCTCGCGGTCTACGGCCTGCTGGCGATCTTCATCTCGGAGGTCACGCTGCGGGCGATCTACGCCGGCGGTGGGATTGCGCTTGCTCTGCTCGGTGTGGCCGTCACCGTCCGCGCCTTCCAGCGGCCGTTCGCCTCGGCGCCGCCGGAAACCGACGACGTGCTCGAACCGGTCGCTGTGGGAGGGAGCTGAGCCATGCCGAACCCTGCTGTGCTGCTGCTGGGTGGCCTCTCGGTCGCCTGGAACCAGCGATATCTGGACGCCGCACATGCCCGCGGCCTCGCCGTCCTGGTCGCCGACGCGCCCGGCCCGCACGTCGCGCCGCTGCTCGCCGGCTGGCCGGCCAGCCGCCCGCTGGCCGAGGTCGCCGAGCTGCCGCCTGGCGACGTGGCCGGCATCGTGGACCGGGCCGCCACCTGGTCGGCACGGTACGACATCCGCGGCGTGTGCTGCCTGCGCGAGGAGTACGTCGAGGCGACCGCCTGGGTGGCCGACCTGCTGGCGCTGCCCGCACCGGGCCTGCGGGCCGCCCGGGTGTGCCGCAACAAGTACCTGCAGCGCCGCTACCTCGCGGCCTGGAGCCCGGCCGCTGAGCTGGTCGGGCCGGACCGGCGAGCCGACGCGGTCCAGGAGTGGACCCGGTTCCCGCTGGTGGTCAAGCCGGTCGGCCGGCTGGCCAGCTCCGGGGTGCGGCTGGTCAGCGGGTCGTGGGAGCTGCGGGACTGCTTTGCCGACTACGGAGCGGACGAGGTGCTGCTGTTCGAGGAGCGGCTCCTCGGGCAGGAGTACTCGGTCGAGTCACTCAGCCAGTCCGGGCAGCTCCGCTACACCGAGGTCACCGAGAAGCGGACCACCGAGCACGGGTCGGCGTACTTCGTCGAGATGGGCCACACCACGCCCGCGCCGGGCCTGGTCGCGACCGACCGCACCGCGCTGCTGGCCGCCCACGAGGCGGTGCTGGCCCGGCTGGGCTTCGGCACCGGGATGGCCCACGCGGAGTACCGGCTGACCGGCGACGGAGCGGTACGGCTGATCGAGATCGCGGTCCGCCCACCGGGCGACAGCATCCTGGCGCTGCACTGGCTCGCGACCGGTACGCCCCTGGAGGACGCCCTGGTCGGGCTCGCCGTGGGGGAGCCGGTGGCCATCCCGACCGCCCGCCGGTACGCGCGCCAGGTGTACCTGCCGCATGACGCGGGGGTGCTGGACGGGTTGACCGTCGATCCGGCGCTCGGGGTGCGGCCGCTGTGGTTCAGCCCAGCCGAGGTGCGCGCGCAGGTAGCCGCGGCCGGAGCGGCCGGGGACCCGCCGGCGCTGCGCTGCGTCATGGCGCTCAAGCCGGCCGGCACGCCGCTGGCACCGATCCGCGAGTCAGGGGACCGGGCCGCGATGTTCGTGCTGGATGCCGCCACACCCGCGGAGCTGGATGAGCTCGAGGCTCGGTGCCGGGCGGCGATCACGGTACGGGTCACGCCGGACAAGAACTGACTGAGCAACCTGTCTGAACAAACTATCGGGGGGATAACGGTGATAGCGCTTACCTCGCTGCGAGGGGCAGCGCAGGCCGCATCGGACTGGCCGGCCCAGGCCGACCTCGCCAGCGTGGCGACCGAGCTGGGCAGGCGGCCGCCGCTGGTCGCCGCCGCCGACTGCCGATCACTACGGGACCGGCTCACCGAGGTCGCGGCCGGCCGGGGCTTCCTGGTCCAGGCCGGCGACTGTGCCGAGCTGTTCGACGAGGTCTCGGCCCACACGACCACACGCAAGGCCGCCCAGCTCGCCGAGCTGGCCGACCTGGTCGAGGCGCGCAGCGGGCTGCCGGCGGTGAGCGTCGGCCGGATCGCCGGCCAGTTCGCCAAGCCGCGGTCGCACCAGACCGAGACCGGGCCGGGTGACCTCGAGCTGCCGGTCTACCGCGGCGACGCGGTGAACGGCGCGGCCGCCACGCCCGCCGCCCGCCGGCCCGACCCGCGCCGGATGCTGACCGCCTACGACAAGTCCGCGGTCGTGCTCGGCCACCTGGCCGGCAGCTACCCGACGGTGTACGCGAGCCACGAGGCGCTGCTGTTGCCGTACGAGACCGCGCTGCTCCGCACCGACGCCGCCACCGGTTCCCGGTACGGCTCCTCGGCGCACCTGCTGTGGGTGGGGGAGCGGACCCGCCAGCCGGACGGCCCCTGGGTGGAGCTGCTGGCCGAGGTAGCCAACCCGGTCGCGGTGAAGCTCGGCCCGACCGCGACCCCGGCCGACGTGACCGCGCTGCTGCGGCGCCTGAACCCGGCCGGTGAGCCGGGCCGGCTGGTGTTCATCGCCCGGATCGGCGCGGACCGGGTGGCTGACGTGCTACCGGACCTGGTCGCGGCGGCCGGTACCGCCCAGCCGGTATGGATCTGTGACCCGATGCACGGCAACACCGTCCGCCACCCGGACGGCCGCAAGACGCGGGCGCTCGCGGACATCCTGGCCGATGTCAGCGGGTTCGTCCGCGTGCTGCGGGGCGCTGGCGGGCACCCCGGCGGTATCCACCTGGAGACCTCCCCGGACGACGTCACCGAGTGCGTCGGCAGCCGGGCCGACATCGCCGGCGCGTCGCTGCCGCGGTACTGGACCGGCTGCGACCCCCGGCTCAACCCCGGCCAGGCCCGGGCCGTGGTGGCCGCCTTCGTCGAGGCGCTGGACTCATGCTCGGGCTAGACACGCTGACCCCGCGCGAGGTGGCCCGGCTCGCCCGCCAGCCCGGGGCCCGGATCGAGCTGCCGGAGCCGGCCGCGGACCGGATGGCCGCCTCGGTGCTGCTGCGCGACGAGCTGGTCGCCACCGGCCAGCCGATCTACGGCGTGACGACCGGCTTCGGGGCCAACAACATCAACCACATCTCGGCCGCCCGGGCCACCGCCTTGCAGGCCAACCTGGTCGAGTACCACCTGGTCGGCAGCGGCCCGCTCGCGGCGCCCGAGGTGGTCCGGGCGACCATGCTGATCCGGGCCAACTGCCTCGCCCGCGGCCGGTCCGGGGTACGGCCGGAGGTCGTGCGGCTGCTGCTCGACTGCCTCGCCCACGACATCCTGCCGCCGATCCCCGAGCGCGGCTCGGTCGGCGCGAGCGGTGACCTGGTACCGCTGTGCTACCTGGCGAACCTCCTGGTCGGCCGGGGCGAGGCGGTGGTCGCGGGACGGTGGCAGCCGGCCGACCAGGCGCTGCTGACCCACGGGCTGCGGCCGCTCGCCCTGCAGCCGAAGGAGGCGCTCGGCCTGATCAACGGCACGTCGTTCATGGCCGGCTTCGCGGTCCTCGCGGCGGCCGGCGCGGCCGAGCTGGCCCACGCCGCCGAGGTGTGCACCGCGCTCACGGTCGAGGCGCTGCGCGGCAACCGCGGCCCGTACGAGCCGGACACCCACCGGCACAAGCCGCACCCGGGCCAGCAGCGCAGCGCCGCGGCGGTACGCGGGCTGCTGGCCGGCTCGACCCTGGCCTGCGACCACGACGAGGTGCTGCGGGCCAACCCCGCCCTCGCCGGCCGGGCGCACCAGCGGCTGGACCACCCGATCCAGGACCGGTACTCGCTGCGCTGCGCCCCGCACGTGATCGGCGTGCTGCGCGACACCCTGGACTGGGTCGACCGCTGGCTGCACGTGGAGATCAACTCGACCAACGACAACCCGCTGTTCGACCCCGACACCGGCCAGGCGCACAGCGGCGGCAACTTCTACGGCGGCCATGTCGGCCTCGCGATGGACACCCTCAAGGTGGCCGTGGCGAGCGTGGGCGACCTGCTCGACCGGCAGCTCGCCCTGGTGGTCGACGACAAGTACAGCAACGGCCTGCCCGCCGGCCTGGTGACCACCGGCGGCGGGCTGCACCACGGCTTCAAGGGCGTGCAGCTCGCCTGCTCCGCGGTCGTTGCCGAGGCGCTCAAGCTGGGCATGCCGGCCACCGCGTTCTCCCGCTCTACCGAGGCACACAACCAGGACAAGGTGAGCATGGGCACGATCGCCGCCCGCGACGCCCGCACCGCCGTGGAGCTGGTGGGCCAGGCGACCGCGCTGCACCTGACCGCGCTGTGCCAGGCCGTCGACCTGCGCGGGGTGGACCGGCTCGGCGCCGGCACCCGCGCCGCGTACAACCTGGTACGCAAGCACGTCGGCTTCGTCGACCGGGACCGGCGGCTCGACACCGAGGTGGCCGCGCTCGCCGAGGCGATCGCCACCGGGGCGCTACGAGAGGCGGTCGGCGATGCGTGACCCGCGGGCTGCGGTCCGGGAGTACTCCACCGGCCGGCACCGCGCCGAGGCCGCACCCCGGCCGCCCCGGCTCCTGATGCAGCCGCTGCGCGAGCGGCTGCGGCTGATCGCGGCGGGCGAGCTGGCCGTGGCGGAGTGGCTCGCCGCCGCCGACGAGTGGAGCGCCACGGCCGACGAGCGGTACCGCGCCTGCGTCGAGCTGCGCCCGGCCGGGCAGCCGGTACGGCTCGCCGTCAAGGACACCATCGACGTGGCCGGCTTCCCCACCCGGCTGGGGCTCCGCCGGCACCGGCACTACCCGCGCCGGTCCGCTGTGGCGCTGCGCGGGCTGCCGGTCAACGCCAAGGTGGTGACGACCGAGCTGAACATCGGCATCGGCTCCGGTTGCGTCAACCCGTACTTCCCGCACATCGACCCGGCCGGCTCCAGCACCGGCTCCGGGGTGGCCGTGGCGGCCGGGATCTGCGACGTGTCGCTCGGGACGGACGTGCTCGGCTCGGTGCGCTGGCCGGCCGGGCGGTGCGGCGTCGTCGGCCTGCGCACCACGCACAGCGAGCGGCGGCTGGCCGGGGTCTTCCCGCTGTCGCCGTCGATGGACGCGCCCGGCTGGGTGGCCCGGGCCGCCGACGACCTGGCCGTGCTGGCCGACCGGATCGGCCTCGACGGCGACGGCGCGCCCGGACAGTACCGGATCGGGCTGGTGCGGGAGGTGCTCGACGGCGGGTGCGAGCCGGAGATCCTGACCGCGCTGGAGCTGTGCCACGCCGCGCTGGCCGACGCTGGCCACCGGGTCGAGGGGGTACGGCTGGGCGAGCTGTGGCGATGTCGAGGCATGGCGTGGGACCTGTGCGCCCGCGAGGCCTGGGACGGGTACCAGGTCTGGCGGCAGTGGATCTCCGACGACCTGCTCGACTCGACCCGGCGTGCACTCGAGGCGGGCGCGCGGATCGGCGACGGGCGTTATGCCGAGCTGCGCGCCGAGCAGCAGCGGCAGCGGGCCGGTGTGGCCGAGCTGTTCGCCCGCCAGGAGGTCGACGCCTGGCTGCTGCCGCTCGACCCGGACGTGCCGTGCCCGCCCGACGCGGCCGAGCGTGTCACCGCCACCAGCATCCCGACCCCGGCGGACGACCCGGCTGGCTATGACCGCGCGGTCGGCTACACGCCGGTGGCGAGCTTCGCCGGCCTGCCGGCGATCACCTTCCCAGTCGGCCGTGGCACCACGACGGGCGCGCCGCTCGCGATGCAGCTCGTCGGCCCGCCCCGATCCGACCGTAGGCTGGTCGCGCTGGCCGCCGACGTTGGCCGGCGCCTCGGCGACCTCGGCTTTGTCCCGCGCTGAAACACCGAAGGAGAAGCACGTGCCACGTACCGTCCTCGTCACCGGTGGCGCGACCGGCATCGGCTTCGCGGTCGCCACGACGTTCGCCCAGGCCGGCGACCGGGTCATCATCACCGGTCGCCGCGAACAGGTGCTCACCGAGGCCGCCGGCCGGCTAGGCGCGACCCCGCTCGCCTTCGACGCCACCGACCCTGAGGCGGTCACCAAGGCGGTCGCCGCCCTGCCCGACCGGGTGGACGTCGTGGTCAACAACGCCGGCGGCAACACCGACTTCGCCCAGCCGGACGCCGCCGACGACGACCTGTCCGCGCTCGCGGCGAGCTGGCGGGCCAACCTGGAGGCCAACCTGGTCTCCGCCGTGCTCGTCACCGCCGCGCTCACCCCGCGGCTGCCCGACGGCGGCCGGGTGATCACGATCGGCTCCATCGCGGCCCGTACCGGCGCCGGTTCCTACGGCGCCGCGAAGGCGGCGGTCGAGGCCTGGACCACCAGCGTCGCCGCCGAGCTCGGCCCACGCGGCATCACGGCCAACGTCGTCTCGCCCGGGCTGACCCTCGGCACCGAGTTCTTCGGCGACCGGCTCACCGTGCAGCGCCAGCAGCGGCTGATCGACGCCACGCTGGTCAAGCGGGCGGGCACCCCGGACGACGTCGCGGCCACCGTGTTCTTCCTCGCCTCGCCAGCGGCCCGGCATCTCACCGGACAGGTCTTCCACGTCAACGGTGGCGCCTATCTCGGGCGGTGATAGGGGGAGAACGAGCCTGGCGACGGCCGCCACGCCACCTATTGGTGCCAAGGGTCGTCCGGCATGGGCAATTGAGTGCTGTCCGTTCCCTTTGTGGCTGCGGCACTGGCTAGCTTGCGCAAATTCTAAGGTAGCTCGACGTATCTCAACGTAGAGCTGGCAGCTCTGTTCATACGGTGTCAAGACCAACGGGGATGTTCGCTGCTGCCGGAGTCCGACCGGTGCCCATCATCGGCTCTGGCTCTTGTACGTCAACGCCGACGCCGCTGGCCCGCCAGATGGGACCACGGTTAAGACGCTTACCGTGCCGTGGCGACGATCCGGCTCACTACCAGTGATAGGGGATTTTATGCGTCGCTCACGTGCCCTCGCCGCCGGGCTGGCGGCGGCAGTCGTCACGGTTCTGGCCACCGCGGCGGGCAGTAATCATTCGACGAGCCCGCCAGGCACGGACACAAGTCCCGGCCTTGCTGCTTATCAGGTCGACATTCACGACTCGCACGCATTGCGACTGCTCGCTCAGGCGGGCAACGACATGGAGGAAGGCGCCGGCCGCGACGGCCAGGCCGAGGTCGTGGCCCTTCCGGGCCAGGTGCATAAGCTCCGGGCGGCCGGCCTGACCGTGACGCTCAAACCCACCACCGCGGCCGGCGCCGGTCCCAGGCCCGACGGCAGCTACCAGGTCTGGCGCCCCTACTACGACCGCACCTTCGTCGGTACTGAAGGCGGCCGGCCGCGGGAGACGCTGTATGAGGAGCTTCAGCGGATCGCCGCGGAGCACCCGGACATCGTCAAGCCGGAGATCATCGGAAGGTCCCTGCTGGGCAAGCCGATCCTGGCGCTGCGGATCACCAAGGACGCCCGCAAGCCGGCCAACCGGGACGGGTCGCGGCCCGCCGTCTTGTACAGCGCGACCCTGCACGCCCGGGAATGGCTGGCCACCGAGCAGGCCCGCCGGCTGGTGCACCTGCTGGTCGACAACTACGGCCACAGCGGTCCGGCCAAGGCCGTCGGCGGCGAGAACGTCGCCGGGCTCACCGGCGCCACGCTGACCCGGCTGGTGGACACCCGGGAGCTGTGGTTCGTCCCCGTCGCCAACCCGGACGGGTACGACCACACCTTCACCCCGGGCAACCGGCTGTGGCGCAAGAACATGCGCGACACCGACGGCGACGGCGTCGTCGACACTGGCGATGGCGTCGACCTGAACCGTAACTTCGGGGGCCACTGGGGATTTGATAATGAGGGCTCCAGCGACGACCCCTCGGGGGAGATCTACCGCGGTTCCGCCGCCTTGTCCGAGCCCGAGGTCAAGGCGGTGGACGGGCTGCTTTCCCGCATCCGGTTCGCCTTCTTGGCCGACTACCACATCACCCCGCTCGGGCAGCGGCTGCTGTACGGCGTCGGGTACCAGATCCACACCGACTCACCGGACGACCTGATCTCCCGGGCGCTGGCCGGTACCGACCGCAAACCCGCGATCGGCGGCAACCCGCCCGGCGCGCCTGATCCGTACTCGCCCGGCCTGCTGGCCTTCCCGTTCCGCAACAACGGCATCCTCGGCGACGCCGCACACGCGGTCCACCATGTCCTGCCGTTCACCGTCGAGGTGGACGCCGCGAACCCGGACCGGGGCGGTGGGTCATCGATCTTCGAGTTCCAGGACAGCGAGGCCGACGTACAGCAGTCGTTTGTGAAGAACATCCCGTTCGCGCTGGACGTCGCCCTGTCAGCGCCCGACCCGGCGAACCCGGTGTCGCACCTGGGCAACACCGCACCGGCGTTCGAGCTGCACCCGTTCGCCGTCTCCTACGGCGACCCGCAGCCGGTACGGGTCACCGTCAAGCGGTCGCTCGGCCCGGTGCGGATGCACTGGCGCATCAACGGTGGGCGTGAGCACGCCGCCCGCACCCGCGAGTACCAGGGCGGGGAACGGTACGGCGACTCCTACAACATCTACTACCACGAGATGCGCGGCACGGTGACCGGCACCCGGCCGGGTGACCGGGTGACGGTGTGGTTCACCGCCGGCGGGAAGCGGTCGGAGTCGTTCCGGTACTCGATACGGTCCGACAGCAACAAGCCGGTGCTGATCATGGCAGCGGAGGACTACTCCGGCCAGCCCGGCAGCACCCTGGAGTCCCCGCCGTACGCCAACCGGACCCGGCCGAACTACCTTGGCTACTACACGGCGGCGCTGAGCGCGAACAAGATCCCCTTCGACGTGTACAACGTCGACGCCGAGCGGCGGACGGCGCCCGACCCGTTGGGGGTGCTCGGGCACTACCGGGCGGTCATCTGGTACACGGCCAACGACAGCCTCGTCCGGGCCGTCGGCGTTCCAGGCTCGACCGGTACCGGCAAGCTGGCCGGCGATGAGATCCTCGCGGTCCGCGACTACCTCAACGACGGCGGCAAGGTGCTCTACACGGGGCAGAACGCGGCGCTGCCGCAGCTCCTCAACGCCCAGTACAACCCGGGCGGCGAGCCACCGTACTGCCACGCCTCGGCCAGCAGTCCCGGCACGGTCACCACCTGCACCACGCTCACCGACGACTTCCTGCAGTACTGGCTAGGCGCGTACAGCCACATCGACGCGGCCACCACGAAGGCCGAGGTGTCGGCGCTCCACCTCGAGTCGACGTCCGGCGGGGCGAGGTACCGGCTGAACGGGGTGGGCTCCGCCGACAACCAGGAGCACACCTACTCGGCCGTGACCACGTCGAGCATCCTGCCCGTGCCGAAGTTCCCGCAGTTTGCCTCGCAGGTCTCGGTTGGGCTGGCCGGGCCGAGCGGGTTCGACCCCGTCACCGGGTCGCGGTACGCCGTCGCGGAGTCGGACAACAGCGGCTACCAGCGGCTGCGCCGTACCGTCGACCTGACCGGCGCCACGTCGGCGGAGCTGTCCCTGAAGCTCTCCTACGACGTGGAGAAGGACTACGACTACGTGATCGTCGAGGCACACCACGTCGGCCAGGACGACTGGACCACCCTGCCGGACGCCAACGGGCACACCTCGACCAGCGTCGGCGGGTCGTGCGATGAGAACCTGGACACCATCCACCCGTTCCTGGACCACTACCAGACCAACCCGGACAAGCGAAAGGTCGACTGCACCGGCACCGGCACCACCGGGGTCTGGCAGGGCGCGACCGGTAACTCGCGCGGCTGGCAGGACTGGCGGGTCGACCTCAGCCGGTACGCCGGCTCGCAGGTGGAGGTGGCGATCAGCTACGTGCAAGACTCGGGGGTTACCGGGCTCGGGGTGCTCCTCGACGACGTGACGGTCCGAAAGGACGGCGCGATCGCCGAGCAGACCTCCTTCGAGGACGGGCTGGGCGGGTTCACCGCCGGGCCGGCACCGGACGGGTCCGCGGCCATCACCGACCACGCCTGGACGTCGCGGCCGACGGTCGGCTTCGCCGTCGGCACGGGCATCCAGACCCCGCACTCGGTCTACTGGGGCTTCGGCCTGGAGGGCATCGCCGGCGCGGGCGACCGTGCGCAGCTCATCGGTCAGGCCCTGCGACACCTTGGAGTGGCACGCTAGGGCGGCGGCAAGAAGTGGGCGGTTGGTGCCGGCAGCGGCCGGTACCAACCGCCCTTCTATCAGATGCTGAAGGCGACATCGTCAAACCCCGGCGCGCCGGTGGCAGGCCAGTACATGAGTGCTTGAAACTACAGGTCGACACCCCACCGCCATGGCCCCGGGCCGCATGCCCTCCGACCGGCTGGTGAACGCCCAGAACTCTGAGCAGGCAAGCACTGCCAAGCGGTCGCTATGTTAGTAAACTTGCGGCTCGGCCCACACCGCCGTACCGGACATACAACCGAAAGGAGTCGCGACTACCAGGATGATCCGTCGCGCTCCTTTAATCGACACATCGATGTGCGCAGGCCGACCGTATTGTGCACCTGCCGAAGCCACCATTTCCGAGGAGTCCTCCACGCCATCCACGTTTAGGTCGGCATAGACCTTAAAGGATACAGAAACACCTCGGTTGAATTTCTCTACATCGTCGCTGACACCGACCTCGGCCTTGAATCTCTGATATTCTGCGCCCAGATCGTAGGCAGCCTGTCCCTCGCTACAGAGTGTTTCCTTAACTCCGATGCTGCGCTGGTAGCTTTTTTCGCTCAAGCGCCAGCTTCCGGTGAGCCATGAGTCACCAGTAGCGTTTAGGTCCACAAGGTAAAGCGGTGTTGTCGGTTTGGCCGATAAACTGGGCGTGCCGGATTTCCCAGCAGATGATTGTGCTTGTGGGGTACTACCGGCTGTGACGCTCGTGGTAGCTGTCGGACGGCCAGCGGAAGTACCCGGTGATCCGGCGCCACCGGTCGCCGGATCATGTATGGCATGCGAATCGTGCCGGAGATAGGCATCCAGGACGCCCCCTAGTATCGACGTGCCTAGGGCTATTAATATTAGCGAGAAGATAACCTTGAGGCCAACAACACGCCGCCATTGACCCAGCAGCAGGAACGCACCAGACGTAACTGCAACGAGGCCAAAAAAACTCGCTAGGACCAAGGTGCCTGAATTGACCAGGACGACAATTCCGCTTAGGTTGGAGACAATGGAGAGCCCTGCACTCAGTCGATGCCGGAGCCGCTTCCCGGAACTCTCAGGCTCCTTCGAGAGCTGATCGTCATGTACCATCGTTCGATGCCTCACCATCACGCCGCGGCCCATGGGAAGATATGTCGGCGAGATCCTACTACCTAGCCCGTTCAACCAGCCGCCGAGCAGTCCCGAGGCCGCCGCCGGACCTGCTGCTGTACAGCAGCGATACCGGCCACCACCGGCTCGCAGCACTCGGCAACGATGCTAACTGAGCGTGAACGGCCATCACCAACCGCCAGACCGGCAGTTCGGGACTGAAGGCGGACATCGTCAACCCCGGCTCGCCGGTCGCAGGCCAGTACAACAGATGACGGTGTTCATGGTGCTCGCGCTCCCGAACCCGGAACGGTTCTCGATGTGTAGGGCGACCGCGGGGGCCGTGTCTTGCTCTCGCTGCCGTTCGGCGACGACATGTGCCGGTCACCACGTCAGCGATGGTCGAAGCGGCCGGTATCTAGACCCGAGATTGTCCCCTCTACCTCGATGATTTACGCCGTTTCTGCGGTGGGTGATTGGGCCTGGTGAAGGGGCGTCCGGGGTGCTGTGCGGCTGGGCGGGTGTGACCGGGTGCCTGATGTGCTCGGGTGGGCGCCGGTTCCACGGGCCGGCCGGGTGGGTTGTCGGGACAGGGGCGGGTGGGTCAGGCGGGGTGCGGGGCGTGGATGCGGGTCCAGGCGGTGGCCAGGTCTTCTGCCCAGGCCCAGCCGGGTGGGGTCTTCAGGATGCGGTTGCGGGCGTGTCTGGCCAGGCGGGCGGGGGCGGAGAAGAGCCGGAACCGGAGCATCTTCGGTTCGGCTTTGGCCAGGTCGCCGTCCAGGGCGATCAGTCGTGCCAGGCCAGCAGCGTGACCGCGAGGGTGGCCAGCTGCAGCCAGGCACTGTTGCGGCGGTGGTCCTTCGACGGTAGCCGGGCGGCGCCGCAGGCCTTGGTCTGCTTCGTCTTGTCCTCGACGTGGGCCTGGGTGCGGTGCCGGGCATCCAGCCGCTGGACCCGCCCGGCGGGGGTGGCAGCGGCGAACGCCCCATACCGCCAGCGCGCGTCTTGGCTGAGCTCGGCCTGCTCACCGGGCTCGCGCGGGCTACGGCGGGCGGTCACCGGCAGGTCGGCCGGCGACCCGGCCAGCTGGTCCCCACCAGCGCAGTGCCGCAGCAGCCCGGTCAGCTCCACCACCCGGGCCGTCTCGTCGGCTTTGCCGTCCGCGCGCAGGGCGGTGCTCCAGCCGTTCTCGCGCAGGGTGTCGATCGCGGCCTTGGCGCGGGCGTCGACGGGCCAGCCGGCGGAGCACCCCACCCGCCGTCCCCGCCGCCCATGTGTTGCGGCGGTGTTCAGCCCGGTCAGGTGATCGACCAGGTTATGGGACGCACCGGCCCCGTCCACGGTCACCAGCAGATCACCTCGCCACGCCGGCGGCAGCTGCGCGACCGCCGCATCCAAGACAGCGATGTGATCGGCAGCGGTGAACGACCCGGCCGACCCCGGCCGCGACATCGCCGCCAACGAACCACCCACGTTGGTGCACCAGGCGGTCAGCGGATGGAAGCCATAACCTTTGTAGCTCGGTTCGGCGCCGTCCTCATCCGAGGCCGCCTGGGTCACCGTGGCGTCCAACCGGACCACCACCACCACCGCCCGACCCGGCTCCCCAGCAGCGGCGGGTCTGCGTAGCCCGGTCCCCGCGACCCGGACCGCGGGCAGGCCACCATGCCGGTCAACGATCGCCGCCCACGCCCACGCCTACGCGCGGGCCCGGGCCAACCGCCGACCCGGTAACCCCTCGCCACCCAACCGATCCGCCAGCTCATCCAGCCCCCGCAGCACCGTCGTGTCCGACGCGCCACCACCGGGACCGAAGATCTCCTCCTGCCCAGCCAGCGCCTCCACACCGGTCAACGCCGTCGCCCCCGCGGCCAGCGCGCACACCGCATCGACCAGCAACCGGCCCCGGTGCCGCAACGGGCTGAACCCCGCACGCGCCACCACACCCGCCAGGTCGCCGGTCAAGCCCAACCGGTCAGCCAGCAGCCCCGGCAGCACCACCCCGGCATGCACAACCGTCCCGGCCCCGCCACCTCGACCCGCAACCTGTTCGACCACCCCAGCGCGGGATCGGCCACAGCCAACCCACCCCCGCTACGCTGCACCACGAAGGTGCTCCTTCCAAAGACACGGTACTTGTCTCAGCAACTCATATCGCCCCTGGCCAGGAGCACCCTCCACGTTCAGACACGCCCCAGGACCACAACCAGACCATCCGGCGTGAACACCCCAGGTAGATCCATCCCCGCTGGGTAGTGCGGGGCTCGGCCCTGGATCTTGCGGGATCCAGGGCCGAGCTGTCTGGCTGTTGCCCGGCGGGCGGGTGTCAGTTGAAGGTGAAGTTCGCGGTGTGGTTGGTGCCGTCGGTGAGTTGGAGGATGAGGGTGCGGCAGGTGTCCTTCCAGGCCCTGTCGGTCTTCCAGACGTAGGTGTACCGGTCGGTGGCGGAGTTGTAGGTGAGGCTGCTGCCGCCGGCGGTGACGGTCTGCTCGATCGGGTCGATGGGGTCTCCGGTGTTGCAGGTGACGTTCTGGGAGGCGGGATAGCCGTCGTTGAAGATGTTCAGGCCCTGGTCGCCGCCAAGGCTGAACTTCACCGGGACCGCGGCCCCGGCCTTCATGGAGTTGACGGTGGGCGGGTTGTCGACCGGGGCGAAGAACCCGGTGAAGTTGAACGTCGGGGTGGGGTTGGTGATGGTGGTGGTGGTGCTGTCGGTGCCGGTGACGTCGCCGGACACGGCGGCGCTGGCGGTCACTGTCCCAGCGGCGGTGGGCAGCACGGTCAGGGTGATGACTCCCGTGGGGTAATGGGGGACCGGGCTACCGCACTGCGCGTGGGTGCCGGACACACTGAAGCAGAAGAGGAGCGGGTTGGAGACGGTATAGCCGGTGAAGGTCGCTGCCGCACCGCTGAGGTCGACGGTGACGTCGTAGGGGGCGTTGTTCGGACCTGTATTGGGAATGGTTACGGTGTAGGTGTAGCTGGTGTTCACCGGCACGGGGTCGGCCGAGTCGGTGATCTGGATGACCGCGTCCGCGTGTGCGGGGCCGGTGACCATCGACAGACCGGCGATGCCGAGCGCGGCGGCCGAGGCTAGGATGGTCAGCCACCGGCGCTGCGTTCTGCGCGGCTGAACGGCAGGAGCGGATAAAGACATTGTGTGTCCCTTCTGTTCTGAACCGCTTGCCACGCTGGAAATATCTCTCTCGGTTCGGGCAGCGTGGCACCTTTGGACGAACGAGACCGTCAGTGGATCAGAGGTTGTCTCACCAGGATGCGGGCCGGGAGTCACTTACTGCCAGCGCGTGAAGTAGCGGGTACGGCTGCTCCCTGTACAGGTGATCACCCGCTGTCCGCATTCCTGTATCGTCACCACTGAGTCTCGCACAGCAGAGTCGAACAGGCCTGGGCCGAAAGGCTCTAATCGCACAGCGCCGATGGCTCTACCGCCGTTTCTGTGGGTGCCTTGAATCGGTCAGACCGGCATAGTCGGCCATGGATGACGCTGGCAGCGGGTCGGTTCGGGTTGCTGGCTGGTGGGGTCGTTTTTGTCGCGTTAACCGCGGCGCTGCTGCCGGTATCCCAATCGGTGTCGGGTCAGCTACGTGACCGGGCAGGCAGCATTTCTTGTACGTTCCCGGCGAGCCGCACCAGCATGCTCGGTGAGCAGCTTCTTCGCTGCGGCCTTTCCCACCGGGTTCTCCCACAAGCTGCTCGAGCACATCGCCGCGGGCGGCGCGGTGACGGGGCTGTCCCAGTGGCACGAGAAGATTCCCGGGCCCGCGGGTCATCGCCCGCGACGAGCCGCTGCATCCCAGGTACCGCAAGCGGGCCACCGAGCGGGAGAGGACCCGGGGCCGGCGCTAGAGGCTGACCGCCGTCAACGCCACGACCCGGGCACATCGCCTGGCTGGACGCCCGGCACCGGTCCCACGTGCATGTCGAGGACGACGTCAAAGCAGGCCAAGGCCCTCGGGCTGAGCCGGTGGCCGTCACGGCACTGGGCCATCAACGTGGCCTGGGCCGCCGTGGTGGCCCTGGCCGCGGCCCTGCTCGCCGCGTTCCGGCACCTGGGCCTACCCGCCGGCGACCTGCACGACGCCGCACCCAAGACGCTGCGGTTCCGGGTCTACGTCCGAAACCTCGGCCACGAGAACGTCTACAAGGAAACACCAGCCAGGTACCGGCGAACACCGCATCCACACGTTCCCCTGGCGCCTCGCCTGGCAAGCCCTTTTCGACTGGCCAGAGCGCGAAGGGTCAGGGGGCCGCATGTTCCGGCTCCTGCCGATCAGTCCGGTGCGGTGGTCGGCACCTCGACGACGAGGTCGGCGTAGTCCGGATGCCGCTCGATCCAGCCCTTGATGAACGGGCACAGCGGCACCGCCCGCAGCCCCTTGGCACGTATGTCGTCCAGCGCGGCCCGGACCAGTGCGCTCCCGACCCCGTTGCCCCCGACCGACTTGTCCACCTCAGTGTGGGTGAACACCACCAGTCGGCCGCGGCGGTGGTAGGCGGCGAGCCCGACCTGCCGGCCGTCGAGCTCCACCTCGTACCGCTCTTTGTCCGACACGTCTGTCACCGTCACATCCACGCCCCACAGTCTGCCCTGGCTAGCTGGCGACACGCCCGCGGCTAGTCGCCGGCCCGGTCCAGCGTGCGGGTGTGCGCGGCAAGGCCCGAGACCGGTAGCCCCCCGCCATGGGTGGACAGATTGCGTGGTCCTAGTCCGCATTCTGTCCACCCACGGACACACCGCCCGTATCAGGCCGGGCGCCGGGCCCTCTGTAGCGATACCGCCCCGACTCGCCGGGCGGGGGACACGGGGGAGGCAGTCACATGGGAGTGCGGAAGAACGCGAAGCTGTTAACCGCTGCCGAGCGGGAGGCCTTTGTCCAGGCCTGCGTGCTGATGAAGGCGGACATCGTCAACCCCGGCGCACCGGCCGCTGACCAGTACAGCAAGTGGGACGAGCTGGTCGCGATCCACCGCATGATCCAGAATGCGAACGCGCCCGGCGCTCCCAACGTGAACTTCGGCCACGGCGGGCTGGGGGCGTTCAGCTTCCTGAGCTGGCACCGGTACTTCCTCCACGTCTTTGAGCAACGGCTGCAGGGCTACGTCCCCGGCGTGATGCTGCCGTACTGGGACTGGACCGATCCGGCGCCGCTGCTGACCGACACGTTCCTCGGGCCGAACGGTGTCGCCGGCACCAACGTCGTGAGCAGCGGCTACTTCGCCCCAGACGCCCCGGGCACCGGCGGCAACCCGACGCCCATACCCGTCTGGTGGCCCGCCGGGCTGACCGGGTGGAACCTGGCCAACGGCTTCGGCACCCTGTCCGGGCCGCTGCGGCGGCGGACCTCGCCCGTGTCGGGGCTGCCGAGTGTCACCGACCTGCAGACCGTGCTGGCCCGGGCCACCTACTCGTCGTTCCAGAACACCCTGGAGGGAGGAGCGGGGCTGGCCTCCGGCAACCAGCTCCACAACGGCCTGCACGGCTGGGTCGGCGGCCCGAACGGGCACATGAGCTCGCTGACCGGCTCGCCGTTCGACCCGATCTTCTACCTGCACCACTGCAACATCGACCGGCTGTGGGCCATGTGGCAGCTCGACGGCCACGCCGACGAGTACCCGGTCAGCGGCGGCAGCCCCCAGCACCACCGCAACGACATCATGTACCCGTGGACCGGTGGCGCCCCCGGCTACAGCAGCAACCTGTCGTTCGGCGCCATCGTGATGCCGGACTTCAGCGCCCTCGGCGCCCAGCGCAACGTCGACACCCTGGACCACCGGGCGCTCGGGTACACCTACGACTGCCTGCCCGTGATCGGCCTCGGGCTCGACCGCACCGGCAGCATGCTGGGGATGACCCCGGACCCGATGACCGTCGCGGCCCCCGACGTCACCAAGTGGGAGGCGGCCAAGCGCGGTGTGTCGGCGTTCCTGCAGGACTGCGAGACCGTCTATGCCAGCGGGGTCACCTACGTCACGGCCGGTGTCAAGACCTTCCGCAGCCTCGGCACGGGCAACGACTTCACGCCGGTCTTCCCCGGGACGCCGTATGGCTTGGTGAAGAACGGCGGCGCCTACAGCCGCGCCGTCTTCGACAGTGCTGTGGCCGGCCTGACGCCGGGTGGCGGGACGCCGCTGGCCGACGCGCTGACGGACGTGCAGAACACCCTGGTCACGCCGCCGTTCGGGTCGGTGCCGGCGGACGAGCAGCGCTACCTGGCCATGCTCACCGACGGGCTGCTGACCAGCGGATCGCCGCTAGCCTCGATCCCGGACGGGAGCCTCGCCACCACGGCGATCTTCGCGATGGGCTTCGGTACGGCGGCCGACGTCGACTACGCGACGCTGGCCAGCGTGGTGGCCAAGGGCCGCACCCTGCCCACCGGCCAGGTCTTCCACGGCGAGAACGCCGGCACGATCGACAAGTTCTACTCCAACGCGCTAGCCCAGGCGCTCGGCTTCACCGCGGTATTCGACCCGGCGCTGGAGCTGTTCGCCGGGGAGCACGTGCACCTGGACCTCAGCGTGACGTCGGCCGACGACGCGGTGCTCCTTACCGCGCAGGGGATGGACTTCGTCGACGAGAACTGGAGCTTCATGCTCCTCGGTCCCGACGGCGAGGCGGCGTACGGCGACGGCATGGGACACGGGGGCGCGGGACACGGAAGCGCGGGGCACGGCATGGCGATGGGGCCGCGGCCGCACGTCACGGCCCGGCGGGCGACCGGACGCCTGTCCCTGCTGCTGCAACGCGACAACGCCGACCATTCAGCCTGGGTGGGCAACTGGCGGCTGATGGCCGCCTACCGCGCCCCGGACATGGGCGCCATGGTGATGGCCGACCTCGGTGAGCTGATGTACCCGGTGGCCGCCGGGCCGGTACGGGGGCCGCGGTGGTCCCGACTGCTGCGCCGGCCGACCGCCCGGCAGCCGGCGCGCAGCATCGTCGCCGCACCACGCCACCGGCTCGACATCCGGCCGGCGGGCACCAACAACGACCGCAGCCAGGCGTGCAGCCTGGTCGTCAACTTCTACGCCCGCACCCGGCTGCGGCTGGAGCTGGTCCCGCGGAAGGGCAGCCGGACGCCCGGCAAGGAGCTCGCCTTCGACCTGAGCACGGACGTGCTGGCCGGCACCGCGTCCGTCACCCGGACGTTCGCCCGGCTGGTCGCACCCTCGGTCGACCTGCGGTCGCTGGCCAGCTCGCAGCAGATCACCGACCTGCCCCGGTCGGCCCGGATCAAAGGCGCCAGACCGGCCCGGCTGGACCAGGGCCGGGTGCTCGCCGAGATGGAGAACAAGGAGGCCGGGCTCGGCCAGCCCCGCGATGAGGAGCTGCACGTCGTGCGCCACGGGGACGGTCCGCCGCACGTCCACATCGAGGACACCACGGTCGCCGGCCCGTACCACGTCGGGATGTACGTCGAGGGCACCTACTGCCCCGACGGCGGCGACACCGGTACGGCGACGCACCAGCACGAGGCGCCCGATGCACACGCCGAGGGCGGAGCAGGCCACGACAGTGGGAAGGGCCACGACGACGGCAGTACCCATAGCCCGAACTGCGTTCTGGAGCACTTCGGGCGGCTGCTCACTGCCTCCGCGGCGATAGAGCCCGAGTCCCGCTGACAGTTCGTGCTCGACGGCCGACCCGGAGAGATGATTCTGGAGGCACGGAATCCTACGGAGTCGAGAATATGACGCGCGATATTTGAGCTCCCCCGGCGGCAGCGCTGAGGCGAGGTTCCAAGAGGGCCTGCGCTTGGCCAAGACAACGGGTGCCAGCGAGCTGGAGTCCAGGGTCGCATCAGTCGGTGGGCGACTTGGCCGCGCGATCCCGTTCTTCGGCTGGGGAATCGCCACGGCAGGCGTCGGCTACGACATCCATACGGGCAAGGATCCCGGTAAGGCGATCTTCTCCGGACTCGCCGGCGCCACCGGAGCCACCGTGGTTGGCTCAATGGTTGGCGGTCCCATAGGACTCGCCGCCGGTGCCGCGGTTGCCGCCGGTATTGCCGTTGGGCTGGGTGCGGACTGGTTCTACGACCACGTTGTCCCCGATGGTGTGAAAACGAAGATCGACGAGGGTCTGCGGGCCGTCAGAAACTCGATCGGAGACGCTGGGAGAGCCATTGGCGATACGGCGAAGGGTGTGTGGAGCATCTTCTAGCCCCGAACGAACGACGTGGGCTGCATGGCCAGCCCGCTGTGGCAAGCGAATGGATGACGCGATGACTCGGATCGCTGGGCAACGGGCTGAGGCACTGCCGTGGCCGGAGGCATGGCGAAAACCACCGCGGGTCAGGAGTATCCTCGCCGTTGTTTTCTGTCTTTTCTTCGGCGGCGTGGGGGTGGCCGCTGGGGTGTCTGCGCTCTCGCCCGGCCCCGACGATGGCCGGGCGCTCCTGCTCGTCGTCGCCAGCCCGCTTCTGTTCGGGACTGCCGGGCTGGTCATTGTGACCCGACTGTGGCTGAGCCGTCGACATACATCGGCAGCGCGTTCCGAATATGTAGGGTCGATCGGTGTACAGGCACTGGTGATCCCTTACTCGCTGGCTTTGGGCATCCTCTACTGGGTGATCCTGGGGGCGACGATCGCGTTCCTCGCCATCATTGCCGCTGGTACCGTTGTCGCCCTGGCCACCGTAACCTTCGCAGACCCAGCTCTGCTTGTCCTGTCCGTGGTCTGCATCGGGTTTGCCGCGTACCTCTCCTGGTTCGCCGTCGAGGCGCTTCGCGGGCGTGGAGGCAGCCCGAGCTTACACTCGCACCACACACCGCCATCCGGGGAATGTACCTCTCGATTGACCCCGCGCTCGCATTTCATACGCTGTGCTACTACAAAGCGCATCCCGATGCCCGCGTCGAGCTGGGCGGTCAGACCGCGGTGGACCGAGTGCGCAACGGCGACGTGCTGACGTGACGTCGCAGGACAGGAGACGGTCGTAGCCGCGAGCGGACCGCTCCTATTCTCGTGGCCGGTAGGCGTCCGCTCGATGGTCGATGGCGATGACCTCGATGAGGTGGTTGAGCTCGTCGATGCGGTAGATGACGCGATAGTCGCCACGACAGGCGCTGTGTAGTCCGGCCAGTTGAAGTTGGAGAGGCTTACCGACGCGGTAGGGGTTGGCTGCGAGGGATCCGTAGAGCAGCTCGACGACGGCGGCGGCGATCTTCTCGGGTAGTCGACGCAGTGCGCGTCCGGCCGGTGCAGTCCAGGCGATCTCGACCTCGCTGTAGCTCATTGGCCGGTGGCCAGGCGACGTGCCTCGTCTTTGCTGAGAACGGTGGCACCCGCGGTGGCGAGGTCCTCCAGGGCTGCCTGGATGTCGCTCATGAGCGGGGCATTGGTCATGACATCGAGTGTCTCCTCCAGTGATTCAAGATCGTCGACACTCAAGACGACCGCCGCGGGGCGGCCGTGCCGGGTGATCACAATGCGGCCGTGCTCGCGCTGGAGGCGGTCGACGACCTCCGACAGGCGGTTCTTCACATCCGCAAGCGGCATCTGCTCGGAGATCGACATAGCCATAAGTCTAGCCAGGTTGGGTACATGGTGTCGATAGGGCGGTGGCGGTGACGAAGCTGAACGAGTACTGAGCCCGGCGGGCTACGGCGGATGTGCCGGCCGGCAAGGTCTTGGTACCGCTTGTCACGGACTGCGGTCACTGGGCGTTCACCGATGGGGACCAGAGTGCGTGGGCGTGGAGTGTTGCCAGATCTCCCGCCGGCGGGCCATGGCGCGGGGCGGCCTGGTCGCCGCGACACCGCTCGTGGCGGGCGCCGAGCCCAGTGAGGAGGCCGCGGCGGCGGTTCCTGTCGCGGTCCCGGCCGGGGCTCTGCTGGTGCAGGACGTCGAGGTGGTCACCGTCACCGACACCTCGGTGGTGGTCACCTGGTTCACCGGGTCGGCGGTCGAGCTGGACCGGTACGGGCGTCCCGCGCCGGTGCCGACGAACACCCAGCTCCTGCTCGGCGACCCGACCACACCGACCAGCCCGCGGACCGTCCTGCACGACGAGCGGCCGACCGCATACCACTACGCCGAGGTCACCGGCCTGGAGCCCGGTCGGACCTACCGCTACCAGGCACGCTCCGCCGGCCTCCCCGCGGTGCCGACATCGTTGCAGTTCCCCGGCAGCAGCGGCTCGCTGGACGCGCCCGGCCTGTTCACCACGCTGGCCACCCCGCCCGGCCGCTACCTGTTCACCCTCGCCCTGGCCAACGACCTGCACGTCGGCGAGACCACCAGCGGGATCATCGTGGGCGACTTCCCGCCCGCCTTCCAGCAGGACCCGGGCCTGCCGCCGTACCCGGAGGTCATGCTCACCGCGATGCTGGACGACCTGCGCCAGCCAGACCGCGGCGTACATGCTCTGCTGGTGGCTGGTGACCTGACCGCCGAGGCCGCGCCGGCCGACCTGACCCGGGTACGGGCGCTGCTGGACGGCTGGGGCGAGCTGGGCCGGAGCTACTTCGTCACCCGCGGCAACCACGACCGCCCGCACGTCGGCCCGGCCTACGCCGGCTGTCCGCCGGTGCCCGGCGCGGGCGATCACCACGACTGCTTCGGCGACACCTTCCCCGCGCCCCGGCAGCGGCTGCGGGCGGCCGAGATCGGCGGGCTGCGGCTGGTCGGGCTGGACACCACGACGCTGGACACCGCCGGCGGCACCCTCGACGACAGCCAGCTCGACGAGCTGCGGCACCTGCTGCAGCACGACAGGGACCGGCCTACGCTGGTTTTCGGGCACCACCCGGTGACTTTCGAGGCGGCGGTGACGACTGCGGCCGGGCCGACGTTCGACCTCGACCAGGGCCAGGCTCGCCGGCTGGAGGCGCTGTACGACGGCACGCCCGGGGTGTTCCTGCACCACAGCGGGCACACCCATCGCAACAAGCGGACCTTCGCCCAGGGCAGCCGGCAGGTGGAGTTCCTGGAGGTGGCGGCCACCAAGGAGTACCCCGGCGGATACTCCCTGGTGCGGGTGCACACCGGCGGCTACCAGGTCAGCTTCTACAAGACCCGCTCCGACCTGGCCCGGCAGTGGAGCCAGCGGACCCGGGCGGAGTACTTCGGCCTCTACCCCGCCTACACCCTTGGCACCATCGCCGACCGCAACCACACCGTCGTCCGGGACCTCTCCGGCCTCCACCCCGCCTGAACCACCGCCTCCTGAGCCGACAACGACCTGACGAATGCTCATTTTCTGTGGGAACGCCTCTGCTCCTTTGGGCGGTCACGGTGTGGTGGCGCGTGTCGTGTCAGTGGTTGCCCGTACGGTGGCTGCCGTGTCAGAGGAGAGCGTTGGGCCTCGGGTTGTCGAGGCATTCGGTGTGTTGTGGGGAAAGTCGAATGCTGGCGGCAGGATGAACCTGCTGCTGCAGCATCTGTTGGATACGGCGGCGGTCGCGGAGCTGACCTGGGATCATTATCTGGCGCCGACGGTGCGGGCGAAAGTTGACGCCTGCTGTGGAGGCAAGGGACGGTCGCTGCTGGCTTTGCTGTGCGGTGTGCATGATGTCGGCAAGGCGTCGCCGGCGTTCCAGATGAAGGAGCCGGAGCTGGCGGAGCGGGTGAGAGACGTCGGCCTGGACTTGCCAGCGCTGGACGGTCGCGGCCGTCGGTGGCATCACTCGTCGGCGGGCGCGGTGGTCGTGCAGCGTGCGCTGCTTGGGGCTGGGTGGGATTTTGATGCCTGCGAATGGGTATGGCCGCTGGTGGCCGGCCATCACGGCGTCATCCTGGGTGGGGAAATTGTGTACCGGGACGGTTGGCTGCGGAGCCGGGACAAGGCGCAGGGGCGGGGTGCGTGGGAGCCGGTGCAAGACGCACTGGTACGGCGGGTAGCGGCCGAGCTCGGCATCGACCTCGCAGCGTTGGTACCGAGCCCGCCGCGACGGGCAGTGCAGCTCGCGGTGTCCGGGCTGGTGATCATGGCGGACTGGATCGCCAGCGATGAAAGGCATTTCACCGGCGTGTGCGAGCTGGACCAGGTGTCGATGGCGGAGGCGCGGCACCGGGCGGCGATGGCGTGGGAGAGGCTGCAGCTTGGTGGAGGCTGGGATCCGGGCCGGCTGCCCGTGCACGACGATCCGGTGGCGGCCAGGTTCCCGGTGCCCGCGGCGCGGCGCTCGCAGGCGGCGGTGGTCGTGTTGGCGGAGTCGATGCCCGCGCCGGGGCTGCTGATCGTGGAAGCGCCGATGGGCGAGGGGAAGACGGAGGCGGCGCTGGCTGCCGCGGAGGTGTTCGCGCGACGGTTCGGCGCCGACGGGGTGTTCGTGGGAATGCCGACGCAGGCGACCAGTGACCCGATGTTCACCCGGGTCGGCGACTGGGCCAGGTCAATCGAGCCGGATCTGCAGATCGGGCTGTTACATGGCAAGCGCCGGTTCAACAAGGAGTGGCGCGAGCTGGAGAAGCAGGTCCGGTTCCGCGGAGTGGACGACTACGGCTGCGACGACGATCCGCTCCTGGGCGGTTCCGCCGGGCCGGCGAAGCGGGTGGGGGAGTTTCCGGCGGAGTGGTTCCTGGGGCCGAAACGCGGCCTGCTGACCCCGATCACGGTCGGCACGGTCGACCAGTTGCTGCACGCGGCGACCCGGACCAGGCACGTGATGTTGCGTCATGCCGGTCTGGCCGGCCGGGTCGTGGTCGTGGATGAGGTGCACGCCTACGACATATATATGGCGCAGTTCCTGTTTGAGGCGCTGCGCTGGCTCGGCGACGCGGGCGTGCCGGTGATCCTGCTGTCGGCGACGTTACCGCCGGAGCTGCGGTCGAGCCTGGTCGGCGCCTACCTGCAGGGTGCGGCCAGGGATCCCGCGGTCGGGGTCGCCGGGCTGCCGGCTCCGGATGGCTACCCGAGCGCGCTGTCGGCGTGCGTCGTGGACGGGGCGCCGCGGTACGCCGTGCGGTCGGCTGACCCGTGGCGGCCGTCGGTCCCGGTCCGGGTCGAGGTGCTCCAGGAGGCGCCGGCCGACGGGCCTGAGCGGGTCGTCGACTGCGTCGTCCGGGCGCTTGCCGGAGGCGGGTGCGCGCTGATCATCCGGAACACGGTCGGGCGGGCGCAACAGACCTACATGGCGCTGCGGGAGGCGTTCGGGGCGGACACGGTCCTGCTGCACGCCCGGCTGGTGGTGGGGGAGCGGGCGGACCGAGCCGAGCGGGTGCTCCGCATGCTCGGTCGCGACGGCCCACGGCCCGGCCGGCTGGTCGTCGTCGCCACCCAGCTTGCCGAGCAGTCGTTCGACGTCGACGTCGACCTGCTGGTCACCGACCTGGCGCCGATTGACCTGCTGCTGCAGCGCATTGGGCGGCTGCACCGGCACAACCGGCCTGACCGCCCGGAGGGGGTGCGGTCACCACGGGTTGTCGTCGCCGGCATGGCCAGCCATGGGGACGGCCCTCCGACATTCCCCGCAGGTAGCCGGATCGTGTACGGCGCCCACCAGTTGCTGCGGACCGCCGCGCTCGTCATCGAGGCCGCCGACAGGAGCGGTTGGAGCGTGCCCGCCGAGGTGCCTGACCTGGTCGGCCGTGGCTACGGGACTGAGCCGCTGGTGCCCGAGTCCTGGTCCGAGGCGGCCGGCCGGGCACGGGAGGAGCTGCGGAAGGCGCAGGACACGCGGCGGGCCAACGCCGAGGCATTCCTGCTCGCCGGTCCGGGCGGGGTCCGAGCCGCGACGCTGGTAGACCTGCACCGACAGCACGCGGCGGATATGCCCGACGACGACAAGGTCGCCGCCGTCGTACGTGACGGCGATCCGTCGGTCGAGGTGATCCTGGTACGGCGTGACAGCCGCGGCTACCGCACCCTCGGTGGACGGTCGATCGGCGTCGACGGCGCGGCGGTCAGCGACGAAGCCGTCCTGGACGACGTGGTCCAGTCGACCGTCCGGCTCCCGCCCGCAGCCGAGCTAACCAAGGCCGCACTGGACGAACTGCGGCCGCTGCCGGGCTGGACCGCTGACCCGTGGCTCAAACGCGCCCGCGCCTTGGAGCTCGACGAGTCGATGTCGGCCCGCCTCGGCGGCCACGCCCTCACCTACGACACCGAGCTCGGCCTGATCGACACCCGCGAGGCGACACGATGACGACCTTTCCTTTGCTGGAGCAGCCGTGGGTTCCTGTGATGAAGGGGGGTCTGCGGTGTGAGGTGTCGTTGCGGGAGGCGCTGTCGCGGGCACGCGAGATAGCCGAGCTGGCGGTGGATGATCCGCTGCAGGCGGTGGCGGTGCTGCGGCAGGTGCTGCTTCCAGTAGTGCTGGATGCCTTCGGTATGCCGGCGGACGGCAGGGAGTGGGCCGAGCGGTGGGCGGCAGGTTCGTTCGATGCCGGGGCGCTGTCGTCCTACTTCGCCGAGCACGCCGAACGGTTCGACCTGTTTGACTCGGTGCGACCGTTCGGGCAGGTGGCCGGGCTGCGGACGGAGCGGGACGAGACCAAGCCGGTGTCGCTTCTGCTGGCCGCGACCGCGACCGGAAACAACGTGCCGTTGTTCACGCCGCGGACAGAGAGCGACCCACCGGCATTGTCGCCGGCCGAGGCGGCGCGGGCGTTGCTGGCAGCGCAGTGCTGGGACACCGCAGCGATCAAGTCGGGTGCGGTGGACGACCCGCGGATGAAGGCGGGCAAGACGACCGGAAACCCGACTGGGCCGCTCGGGCAGCTCGGTGTCATCGTCCCGTTCGGGCGGACGCTGTTCGAGACGCTGATGTTGAACACGCCGATCCTCGCTGACGGCGTGGGCGGGGAAGACCGGCCGCAGTGGCGGGCGGAGCCGGCGACGGCCGAGTGGGAGCCGCGTCCGGCCAAGGGCCTGCTCGACCTGCTTACCTGGCAGTCCCGGCGGATCCGGCTCGTGCCGGAGTTCGACAGGACCGGCGCGGTGGTGGTCCGGCGGGTGGTGGTGGCCGCGGGTGATCGGCTCGACCCGCTGCCGATGTATGAGCCGCACACCGCGTGGCGGCGGAACCCGAACCCGCGAGCCGGGCAGGGTCCGGTCTGGCCGGTGCGGCACCAGCCGGGGCGGGCGGCGTGGCGTGGCCTGGCCTCGATGCTGGCGTCCGGGCCGACGACGGCGACCGCCATCAGCACGAGCCGGCTGCTCGCGCAGTTGCCGGACCTATGCAGGAGCGGTCGGTTGCCGAAGGACCTGCGGTTGCAGGTGCTCACCGTCGGGGTGGAGTACGGCAACCGGTTCGCCGTGGTCGAGGACGTCATGGTGGACCTCATCCCACTGCCGGTGCTGGCGCTCACTGACAGCGATGTCCGCAAGTTCCTGTTGGACGTCGTCGGCCAGGCCGACGAGCTGCGGGACGCGGCGAACCGGCTGGGCGACGACCTGCGCCGGGCCGCCGGCGGGGAGAAGCTGCCGTGGGACCGCAGCCAGCGGCTCGGCGACGCGCTGGTCCACCAGTTCACCCCGGTGGTACGGCGGATGCTCGCCGGTCTGCAAGACAAGCCGCATCTGGTCGACGACGCCGAGGCGGCGTGGCGGCAGACCGCGGCGCGGCTGGCACTGGAGGCAGCCGAGCCGGCGCTGGCCGCCGCGCCGCCCGAGGCGTTCCTCGGCCGCGAGCTGACCGAGGCGTTCCTCGGCCGCGAGCTGACCGAGAAGGTGGCGTTCCGGCTCAGCGTCGCTGAGTGGATCTACACGAGGTCGGTCAACAAGATTCTCGGCATCAACCAACACGAGCACCCTCGGCAGGAGCCCGACCATGAGTGACCCCGCACCTCACATACTGCAGTACTGGCGGCGACACACCGACGGCCAGGGCGCGTGGAAGCGCCCCGACGACGGTCCGCCGGGCGAAGACCTGGCCGCGCTGCGGCGGGGGATTGGCCGGCAGCCGGGCGACGTGCCGGAGATGTGGCGCTTCTACACCCGCCTGTCCGAGGACGGTGAGCCGACCGCCGACCTGTACGCCGAGCACGCCGCGTTGACGCTGTTCGCGGTTCACCAGCAGTCCAAGGCGAGGCCGATGCATCGCGGCGGTGTGGGTGTTGGCCGGGCTGTCTTCGAGCTCAGGCGCAGTACCGCCTTCAGCCCGGAGACCGTCGACCGGCGGTTCGCGGCCGCGGCCACCGCCACCTCGCTGCCGGAGGTCGTCACCCACCTGCGCGGTCTGGTCACGCAACTGCGCGGGATCGACCAGGTTCTCGACTACACCCGCCTCTACCTCGACCTGCGGGGCTGGCAGGACCCGGAGCAGCGGAGCCGGGTGCGACGCCACTGGGGGTCGCAGTACTTCATCCGGGTCGGCCGGGCCGCCGAAGAGCCCGGACAGGCCGGGCAGGCCGGGACGGACCCCGCGGTGGCCGTCTCCGCCTGAACGCAACCACCGACCATCCACCCGCTACCAGGAGAAACAGGAGCACCCCGTGTCCACCCGCACCTACATCGACGTGCACGTGCTACAGACCGTTCCGCCCTCGAACCTCAACCGCGACGACGCGGGCAGCCCGAAACAGGCTGTGTACGGCGGCGCCCGCCGTGCCCGGGTCTCCTCCCAGGCGTGGAAACGCGCCACCCGGAAGGCGTTCGCCGACCAGGTCCCGGAGGAGGAGCTGGCCACCCGCACCAAGAAGATCCTCGGAATGGTCATCGACCGGCTCGTCGCTCGTACTGGCGTTGGTTCGGAGCAGGCGGCCCGGATCGCGACGAGCCTGCTGGCGCGGCTCGATATCAAGCCCGGCAAGAAGAGGCCGGACGAGACGGCGTACCTGCTGTTCTTCGGTCGGCCGCAGTTGGAGCACATCGTCGCCCTCGTCGCCGACCGGGCGGCCGAGCTGGCCGGCATGAGCGACGAGGACCTGGCGGAGGCCGTGAAGAACCTGCCGGTCCGCGAGCAGCTCGGCACCGGACACCCGATCGACGTGGCCCTGTTCGGGCGGATGGTCGCCGACATCCCGGGCCTGAACGTGGACGCCGCCACGCAGGTCGCGCACGCGCTGTCCACCCATGCTGTCGAGATCGAGTTCGACTACTACACCGCGGTCGATGACGAGAACCCGGACGAGGAGACCGGCGCGGGAATGATCGGCACGGTGGAGTTCAACTCCGCCACGCTGTACCGGTTCGCCACCGTCGGCCTGCACCAACTGGTCGACAACCTCGGCGGCGATGCCGAGGCTACGGCGACCGCTTTGGAGGTGTTCCTGACCGCGTTCGTGAAGTCAATGCCGACCGGTCACCAGAACTCCTTCGCGCACCGCACCCCGCCGTACCTGGTGAGCGTCGTCATCCGGGAGGACCAGCCGGTCAACCTCGTCTCGGCGTTCGAGTCTCCGGTGCGTCCCAACGGTGACGGGATCGCCGCCCTCTCCGCCGCCCGGCTGGTGGCCGAGCTCCGCCGGACTGGCGAGCTGTGGGACCTCGCCCCACTCCAGGTCGCCTCCGCCTACACCCTGCCCGACCGGGACGCCGACACCGCGCGGGAGGTGCTCGGCGAGCCGATGCCGCTGGCCGACGTCGTCGCCGCCACCGTACGGACGGCGCGGCAGCGGCTGACCGGCGCCGCGCCGGCCGAGGTGCCGGCATGACCGAAACCGCCCACAGCCTGGTGCTGCGGCTCGCCGGGCCGATGCAGTCATGGGGCTCACACAGCCAGTTCAACCGTCGCGAGACAGGCGGCGAGCCGACCAAGAGCGGCATCACCGGCCTGCTCGCGGCCGCGCTCGGGCGTCGCCGCGAAGATCCGATCGAAGACTTGCTGCGGCTCAACCTCGGCGTCCGCACCGACCAGCCCGGGTCCCTGCTGCGTGACTACCACACGGTCAGCGACTACCGCGACCGGCCGCTGCTGTCCGCGAAGGTCTCCGCCAAGGGACTGCAGACGCCGACATCGCCGGCGAAGTACACCCACGTCACCGAGCGGTTCTACCTGCAGGACGCCGTGTTCGTCGCGGCCGTCAGCGGGCCGGTCGATGTGTTGACCGCGCTCGCCGACGCGGTGCGGCACCCGGCGTTCCCGCTCGCGCTCGGCCGCCGCGCGTGCGTCCCCACCCAGCCGCTGCTGCTGCGCTCCGAAGGCGACGCCGAGACGCCCTACCTGTGGCGCGGCGAGCCCTTCGCAGTGCTGAAGCAGGTGCCATGGCAGGTGAGCAAGGCCCAGGCCCGGGCACTCGGCCGCCAGGCCATGCCCTCGGAGGTCGACCTCCCGGTCACGGTCGACGACCTCGCCGGCAACGACTCCCGGATCGACGTTCCGACGTCGTTTGAGCCGCGGTCACGCGGGTTCACCGCTCGCCCGGTCCGGCAGGACTGGGTGCGGGTGCCCACACCGTTCGAGGGCGGCCAGGCGCCCGAGTCCCACGACCCCTTCGCACTTCTCGGCTGGTGACCCGATGCCCTACCTGTCCCGGATCTGGATCAACCCGCTGCGCCGCAACGCCCAACGGATGCTCGGCAACCCGCAGGTCCTGCACGCCGCGATCCTGGGCGGCATCGCCCGCCAGCCCGTCACCGAACGGGTGCTGTGGCGGCTGGAACGCGACACTCCCCACCGCGCCGGCGTGCTCGTGCTCACCGACTCCAGCCCGTCCTGGGAGCACCTGGTCGAGCAGGCCGGCTGGCCCAACGCGGACGAGCCGCAGGCGCTGGTCCGCCGATACGAGCCGCTGCTCGACAAGATCCAGCGCGGCCGCGAGTTCGCGTTCCGGCTCCGGGCCAACCCCACCTCCGCTACCCGCCACCCCGACAAGCCTTCTGCCGCGCAGCAGCAACGGCTGGCCGACTCGCCCAGAGCCCGTGGCGTGCGGGTCGCCCACCGTACCGCCCAGTATCAACTGGACTGGCTCGCCAAGGGAGTCCCGAAGTGGGGCTTCGAGCTGCCGTCCACAATGGACGGCAGCGGCGACGTCCTGCTCACTGGCCGGGAACGGATGACCTTCGTCAAGGGCGACGGCGATGCCGACCGGCGGCGGCGGGTCGTCATCCAGACCGCCACCTTCGAGGGCCGGCTGCGGGTCACCGACCCGGATCTGGCCCGGCACAGCCTGCTCAACGGCGTCGGCACCGCCCGCGCCTACGGCTGCGGCCTGATCACCCTCGCGCCTCTACACCCTACGGCTGGCTGATCATGTGGTGGCTCGCCAACCCCCAAGACCTGCACCGCGTCGAGGATCGGCTCTCCACCGTCTACGTCGAGCGCTGCCACGTCGATCGGGACGACAACGCGGTCGTCATGGTCAACCGTGAACGCACCGTGCGCGTGCCCGCCGCCATGGTCGCCACCGTCCTGCTCGGCCCCGGAACCCGGATCACCAGCGGCGCCGTCCGGCTGCTGGCCGACTCCGGCACCGCCGTCTGCTGGGTCGGTGACCACGGCGTCCGCATGTACGCCACCGGGCTCGGCCCCAGCCGTGGCTCGCAACTGCTCATGAGGCAGGCCTACCTCGTCACCAGGACCAAGGAGCGCCTCGCCGTGGCCCGCCGCATGTACGGCATGCGGTTCCCCGAGGAGGAGGACACCGACAACCTGACCATGCAGCAGCTACGCGGCCGGGAAGGTGCCCGGGTCAAACGCCTGTACCGCGCCCACTCCGAACGCACCGGCGTCTATTGGGCCGCGCGGGAGTACAAGCACGGCGATCCCTTCGTGGCCGGCGACGACGTCAACCGGCTGCTCTCCGCCGGGCATAGCTGCTTGTACGGCATCTGCCACGCCGCCATCGTCGGCATCGGCGCCAGCCCCGCCCTCGGCTTCGTCCACACCGGCGGAGCGACGTCGTTCGTCCTCGACATCGCCGACCTGTACAAGGCCGAGTACACCATCCCACTGGCCTTCGACCTGACCGCCCGCGGGCTCCTTACCGAACGCGACGCCCGTACCGCCTTCCGCGACAAGGTCGCCGACGGAAAGCTGATGGCCCAAATCATCCGCGACATCAAGGACCTGCTGCTGCCCGACGGCGAACAACCATCCGACGAAGACGGCCTCCACCTGTGGGACGAGACCTACGGCACCGTGCCCGGCGGCGTCAACTGGGCCTCCAATCTGGCAGAGGATATCGGACCCGACAACCTCATCGGCATCACCGGACCCGAGATCGACGAACCCGAGGTGCCCTGGTGACCGTCGTCATCCTCATCGCCGCACCCGAAGGCCTACGAGGCCACCTCACCCGCTGGATGATCGAAGTAGCCGCGGGCGTCTTCGTCGGCAACCCCAGCGCACGCGTCCGCGACCGCCTCTGGCCCGTCCTCGCAGACCGCATCCGCGACGGTCAAGCCATCATGATCGAACCCGCCCAGAACGAACAACGCTGGTCCGTCCGCACCGCAGGCAAAGATCGCTGGTACCCCGTCGACTTCGACGGACTGATACTGTCTGCCCGTCCCCGCCGCTAAAACCCCAGGTCAACAAGTGTCGTCCCCGCCCGCGGGGGTCGCCCCGGCGTGGACCTGTCCAACCACATCAAGAAGATGTCGTCCCCGCCCGCGCGGGGGTCGCCCGCCACTGCGGTTGACCTGGACCACTGCGGCCTCGTCGTCCCCGCCCGCGCGGGGGTCGCCCGGCAGGTCATCCGACCCGCGCGGGATCAGCAGCGTCGTCCCCGCCCGCGCGGGGGTCGCCCAGGTGCCGGCGACGGCACCTTGCCCGCCCCGCCGTCGTCCCCGCCCGCGCGGGGGTCGCCCCACGGGCTGACACATCTCCATCGACACCACCGCGTCGTCCCCGCCCGCGCGGGGGTCGCCCCAGGTCCAGCTCGACCTGCCCGACTACGGCCATGTCGTCCCCGCCCGCGCGGGGGTCGCCCGGCCGGCGCCGAGGCTGTCCGCAGCGGCGCCGAGTCGTCCCCGCCCGCGCGGGGGTCGCCCCGCGGAGCGAGACGAGGCGTTGGGCAGGATCTTGTCGTCCCCGCCCGCGCGGGGGTCGCCCCCCCGGCGCCGAAGACCCGAAGAGGCACCCGCCGTCGTCCCCGCCCGCGCGGGGGTCGCCCCATCCCACAGCCCGGCGCGACGAAGCTCGGGTGGTCGTCCCCGCCCGCGCGGGGGTCGCCCCGACCAGCTCCGCATCATCGGCAACGGCGTGGTGTCGTCCCCGCCCGCGCGGGGGTCGCCCCGCCGACCCCGACAACAGGGCCAGGCCGGCCTTGTCGTCCCCGCCCGCGCGGGGGTCGCCCCTTCGCCAGCATCGGCTCGGGCACGCCCATGTGGTCGTCCCCGCCCGCGCGGGGGTCGCCCGAAGACCTGATGGCGGACGGGTGGGGTGACCCGGTCGTCCCCGCCCGCGCGGGGGTCGCCCGGCCCAGGGCGACGTGTCCGACATGGCGATGGCGTCGTCCCCGCCCGCGCGGGGGTCGCCCCATGTCTAACCACTCCTTAGCCACGCGGTTGGCGTCGTCCCCGCCCGCGCGGGGGTCGCCCCGGCAACAGCCGGCTCGTCGGCGTCGAGGTGGAGTCGTCCCCGCCCGCGCGGGGGTCGCCCCGGCTCGGCCTCACCCCGCCCGGCGGCGACATCGTCGTCCCCGCCCGCGCGGGGGTCGCCCGACCTCCTCGGTGCCGTGCTGATCTCCTCCGGCGTCGTCCCCGCCCGCGCGGGGGTCGCCCCCTTGCCCGCGTCGCCCGCCAGCGTGGCATCCCGTCGTCCCCGCCCGCGCGGGGGTCGCCCGGTGCTCCGCGGCCTGGACCCCTCGCGGGTGCCGTCGTCCCCGCCCGCGCGGGGGTCGCCCGGCATGCCCGTCGGTGGCCGTGTCCTCCCAGCCGTCGTCCCCGCCCGCGCGGGGGTCGCCCCCGGCAGGTCGACCGGGTGCTCGCCGGGGCGTCGTCGTCCCCGCCCGCGCGGGGGTCGCCCCACCTTCTCCTGCTGCGGCAGGCGGCGTGGGAGGTCGTCCCCGCCCGCGCGGGGGTCGCCCGGGCACCGGCGCGGCTGGTGCTGCACCTGCTCCGTCGTCCCCGCCCGCGCGGGGGTCGCCCCCGTGCCGCCCCGGTGGGGCCGGCGGGGGCGTAGTCGTCCCCGCCCGCGCGGGGGTCGCCCGGATATGGCGGATCATCCCCCTGTCCCGGGTGGGTCGTCCCCGCCCGCGCGGGGGTCGCCCCCAGTGCGCCACCTCATCCACCGGGAGCGTCCGGTCGTCCCCGCCCGCGCGGGGGTCGCCCCACCGGCGCCGGCCAGCCGACCTCGGTCACCGCATCGTCCCCGCCCGCGCGGGGGTCGCCCCAACACCGGACGGCCCGAGCGGGTCCTCACCGGGTCGTCCCCGCCCGCGCGGGGGTCGCCCGGCCTGGTAGCGCTTGCGTACGTCGTCCTGGAGGTCGTCCCCGCCCGCGCGGGGGTCGCCCACGTGCCGAGAGCGTCGGGACACAGCACGGAGAGCCGTCCCCGCCCGCGCGGGGGTCGCCCCAGCAGGGCGCGGACCTGGGTGCCTTGGATCAGGTCGTCCCCGCCCGCGCGGGGGTCGCACTGGCTTACCGCCTCGCCGGCTCAGGGCCACATCGTCGGGATCGCCCTGCTCCGGCTGGAACGCAGCAGGAGCTGCAGGTCGCCTCCGCCCGCAGGTCGCCGTGGCCGGTCTGGTGGTCGCACTGCCGGCGGCAGCTCGTTTTCGCTGGCTGTCCACGGGTAGGCAGGTGTCGATCGCCACCAGCCAGGAAGGCCGTGGCCGAGACGGAGGAGGAGCGTGCGATGCCCCAGCGAGCATGGAGCGAGAAACGGGAGCGCCAGTACGAGCACATCAAGGATGGCCTGCTGGAACGGGGCGAGGGCGAGGACACCGCCGAGGAGATCGCCGCCCGCACGGTCAACAAGGAGCGCGCCCGGTCCGGTGAGTCCAAGACGGCAAGCCGGACGTCGACCGAGGACATCTCCTCCTCCCGTCGAGGCGGCCTGCGGTCGCATCGCGGACCGGGTGGGCGCACCAAGGCGCAGCTCTACAACGAGGCTAAACAGCGCGGTATCCGAGGTCGGTCAAAGATGACCAAAGCTGAGCTCGAACGGGCGGTGGGTCGCTGAGCCGCCGCCATCCCATCAACGGCGGGCGCATCGGGCTCAGACGATCCGCAGGAGCTGGTCGCAGAACGCCTTGAGGTCGTCCGGCTTCCGGCTGGTGACCAGGGTGTTCGGACCGGCGGTGCAGACGACAACCTCCTCGTCCACCCAGGTCGCGCCGGCGTTGCGCAGGTCGGTACGCAGGCTCGGCCAGCTCGTCATCCGGCGGCCGCGGACCAGGTCGGCCTCGATCAGCGTCCACGGCGCGTGGCAGATCGCGGCCACCGGCTTGCCCGCCCAGAAGAACGCGGCCACGAGCGCGACCGCCTCGGGAACCAGGCGGAGCCGGTCCGGGTTGGCGACTCCGCCGGGCAGCACCAGCGCGTCGAGCTCGCCCACGTCCGCCTGGGCCGCCGTGACATCGACGTAGAACCGCTGCGCCTTGTCCAGATGGTTGAACGCCTGCACCGGGGCATCTTCGGGAGCGACCAGGCGCGGGGTGCCGCCGGCCTGCTCGACCGCCCGCCACGGTTCGGTCAGCTCCACCTGCTCCACGCCCTCGTTCGCGACGAGGAACGCGATGGTCTTGCCACTCAGCTCCGCTGCCATGACTCTTCCTCCTCTTGGTCGAGGGACATGCCTCATGGCTGCGCTACCCACCATCGGCATGCCCAACCCGATCGGCGGCGACCTCGGGAGAATGCCGTGGGCCGGTCACCGGCCAGCCAGCGTGCGCGGCTCGTCGTCCGCGGCCTCCCAGAGGTGCAGCCCGCACCACAGGACCCCCATGGCCACGACCCACAGCGCCGACACGTCAACCACCGAGAACGCGACAATGTTCGCGTCGGTGCGGCTGAAGGTGAGAAAGAACAGCCCGGTGAGCAGCATCAACATCCCGGCACCGGTCAGGGCGACAGCCCCCCGGTTGCCCGGCAGGATCGCGCTGGCCGCCGTCAGCCCGGCCAGCACCACCAGCAGCACGCCAGTGGCCCGGTTAACGGTCAGCCCGGCCAGCCCGTGCCCGAACCGCCCGGTAACCGGCACGTCCATGGACACCACCAGCGCGACCAGCCCGGTCGAGGCGAGCAACAATGCGAACACGACCGCGGCCCGCCGGTAGGCACCCCTGGCGGGATCGTTCACCGCTACATGCTGACGCGTCTCGTCACTGGACGTCCGGAGCTGCCGGATCATCTCGCTGTCCGTCATGGCACCCTCCCGAAGTTGTCCCGCGGCCAGAGTCGTTCCTGCCGGCAGCGTCACCCTCCCTGGATCACGCCGACCGAGGACCGAGCCCTACCCGCCAGCGTCCCGGACGAACACGGCTCTCCGGTCCGGTGGATCACGCACTCGGTGGCACGGGCACCAGCGCCTCGCTGCCCGCCGGAGTTCCCCGACCGCAGGGTACCGGGCCAGGGTGAGCAACAGCGGGCACGACCCCGGGCTGACCGAGACCGTCAAGTCGCGGTAGCGCTCAAACCTGCCTCGGCCAGCCCGACGGGCCGGAGAACGGGGCACGGGGTTAGCCTGCCGGCATGGGCGTGCGGCAGTGGATCGGGAGCTGGCCGGTGTACCGGCAGCTCCGGGGCCCCGACCGGCTCGGACGGGGCGCCGCGGCGGAGTCGGGCAGTAGCCGGAAGCTGGTCCCGCGTACCGCGGCGGCCGACGCGGTGGTCGCCTCCGTCTGCCCGTACTGCGCGGTCGGCTGCGGCCAGCGGGTGTACGTCACGGACGGCGCGGTCACCCAGGTCGAGGGCGACCCCGACTCGCCGATCTCCCGCGGCAGGCTGTGCCCCAAGGGTTCCGCCACCTACCAGCTCGTGACCAGCCCGAGCCGGGTCACCGAGGTGCTCTACCGCCGTCCCTACGGCACCTCCTGGGAGCGGCTGCCGCTCGCCCGTGCGATGGACATGATCGCGGACCGGGTGCTCGAGACCCGCCGGCAGACCTGGCAGGACAGCCTCGACGGCCGGCGGGTACGGCGCACGATGGGCATCGCCAGCCTGGGCGGGGCCACCCTGGACAACGAAGAGAACTACCTGATGAAGAAGCTCTACACCGCGCTGGGCGCCGTACAGATCGAGAACCAGGCGCGGATTTGACACTCCGCCACCGTTCCCGGTCTGGGAACCAGCTTCGGCCGCGGCGGCGCCACCACCTTCCAGCAGGACCTGGCCAACGCCGACTGCATCGTGATCCAGGGCTCGAACATGGCCGAGTGTCACCCGGTCGGGTTCCAGTGGGTGATGGAGGCCAAGGCCCGCGGCGCCACCGTCATCCACGTGGACCCGCGGTTCACCCGGACCAGCGCGATGGCCGACCTGCACGTGCCGCTGCGCGCCGGCTCTGACATCGCCTTCCTCGGCGGGCTGGTCAACTACGTGCTCAGCCACGAGCTGGACTTCCGTGAGTACGTCGTGGCCTACACCAACGCGCCGGCCATCCTGCGCGAGGACTACCGCGACACCGAGGACCTGGACGGGCTGTTCTCCGGCTACGACCCGCGGCGGCGGCACTACGACACGACGAGCTGGCAGTACGACGACGGCTGGGACGAGACGCTGCGCCACCCCCGCTGCGTGTACCAGGTGCTCAGGCGCCACTTCGCCCGCTACACCCCCGATCTGGTGGCAGACACCTGCGGTGTGCCGTCCGAGCTGTTCGAGCGGGTGGCCCGGGCGGTTACCGAAAACTCCGGGCGGGAGCGCACCACGGCGTTCTGCTACTCGGTCGGCTGGACCCAGCACACCGTCGGGGTGCAGTACATCCGGACGGCGTCGATCCTGCAGACGCTGCTGGGCAACATCGGCCGGCCCGGCGGCGGCATCCTGGCGCTGCGCGGGCACGCCAGCATCCAGGGCTCCACCGACATCCCCACGCTGTTCAACCTGCTGCCCGGGTACCTCCCGATGCCGCTCGCGGCCGAGCACCAGGATCTCGACTCCTTCGTCGCCGCCCGCGCCGGCAAGCCCGGCCTCTGGGGGAACATGCGCTCCTACGTCGTCAGCCTGCTCAAGGCGTACTGGGGCGACGCGGCCACGGCGGCCAACGACTTCTGCTTCGACTACCTGCCCCGGCTGACCGGCGACCACGGCACCTACGCCACGGTGGTCAACCAGCTCGACGGCGAGTGCAAGGGCTACTTCCTGGTCGGCGAGAACCCGGCGGTCGGCTCGGCGAACGCCAAGCTGCAGCGGCTCGGCCTGGCCAACCTGGACTGGCTGGTGGTGCGCGACCTGCAGCTCATCGAGTCCGCGACGTTCTGGCAGGACGGGCCGGAGGTGGCCACCGGGGAGCTGCGACCCGAGGAGATCGGCACCGAGGTGTTCTTCCTGCCGGCGGCCGCGCACACCGAGAAGGACGGCACGTTCACCAATACCCAGCGGCTGCTGCAGTGGCACCACAAGGCGGTCGAGCCACCCGGCGACGCGCGTTCCGACCTGTGGTTCTTCTACCACCTCGGCCGGATCGTCCGGGCCAGGCTGGCCGGGTCGGGCGACGAACGGGACCGGCCGGTGCTGGACCTGACCTGGGACTACCCGACGGACGGCCCGCTGGCCGAGCCATCCGCCGACGCGGTGCTGCGGGAGGTCAACGGCCGGCGCACCAACGGTGTCGGGCCGGCCAGCCTGCTGTCGTCGTACACCGAGCTGAGGGACGACGGCTCCACCGCCTGCGGCGCCTGGATCTACTGCGGGGTGTACGCCGGGGGCACTAACCACGCGGCCAGCCGCCGGCCCGGCCGGGAGCAGAGCTGGGTCGCTCCGGGCTGGGGCTGGGCCTGGCCAGCGAACCGCCGGATCCTCTACAACCGGGCCTCCGCCGACCCGGCCGGCAGGCCGTGGAGCGAGCGGAAGAGGTACGTGTGGTGGGACGCCGCGGCCAGCCGGTGGACCGGCGCGGACGTGCCCGACTGCGAGCCGACGAAGCCGCCGGGCTACCAGCCGCCCCCGGGCGCCCGGGCGCAGGACGCGCTGGCCGGCACCGCCCCGTTCATCATGCAGACCGACGGGCGGGCCTGGCTGTTCGCGCCGTCCGGCCTGGCCGATGGGCCGCTGCCGGCCCACTACGAGCCGGCCGAGTCGCCGGTGGACAACCCCCTCTACCGACAGCAGGCCAACCCGGTGCGGGAGCGCTACGACCGGCGGCACAACCGGCTCAGCCCGCCGGGCGGCGCGGTGTTCCCGTACGTGTTCACCACCTACCGGCTGACCGAGCATCACACCGCGGGCGGGATGAGCCGGTCGCTGCCGTACCTGGCCGAGCTGCAGCCGGAGATGTTCTGCGAGGTCTCGCCGGCGCTGGCCGCCGAGCGGGGGCTGGCGCACCTGGGCTGGGCGACCATCGTGTCCGCGCGAGCGGCGATCGAGGCGCGGGTGCTGGTCACCGACCGCATCCCGCCGCTGCGGGTCCGCGGTCGCACCGTGCACCAGGTCGGGCTGCCGTACCACTGGGGGCCGAACGGGCTGTCGACCGGCGACGCCGCGAACGAGCTGGTGTCGGTGGTGCTGGACCCGAACGTGCACATCCAGGAGGCCAAGGCGGCCACCTGCGACATCCGGCCGGGCCGCCGGCCGCGTGGGCCGGCGCTGCTGGACCTCGTCGCGGACTACCGCCGCCGGGCCGGGATCGAGGAGGACCCGCGTGAGTAACCGGCTGTCCGGCCCACTTCCGGACCCGGCGGGCGACGCCGGCTACCCGGACGGCCACCCGCCCCGGGTGGGCTTCTTCACCGACACCTCGGTCTGCATCGGCTGCAAGGCGTGCGAGGTGGCCTGCAAGCAGTGGAACGGCGTCCCCGACGACGGGCTGGACCTGCTCGGCATGTCCTATGACAACACCGGCGCGCTCGGCGCGAACACCTGGCGGCACGTCGCGTTCGTCGAGCAGCCCGCGGCCAGCCCGGACGGCGGGATGCGCTGGCTGATGTCCTCCGACGTGTGCAAGCACTGCACCCACGCCGCCTGCCTGGACGTGTGCCCGACCGGGTCGCTGTTCCGCACCGAGCTCGGCACGGTCGTCGTCCAGGACGACATCTGCAACGGCTGCGGCTACTGCGTGCCGGCCTGCCCGTACGGCGTGATCGAACGACGGGAGGGCGACGGCCGGGCGTTCAAGTGCACGCTGTGCTACGACCGGACCGGCGCTGGCATGGCCCCAGCCTGCGCCCAGGCCTGCCCGACCGAGTCGATCCAGTTCGGCCCGCTGGACGAGCTGCGCGAGCGGGCCCAGCTCCGGGTGGAGGAGCTGCACCAGCGTGGCGTGCCGCAGGCCCGGCTGTACGGGCACGACCCCGCGGACGGGGTGGGCGGTGATGGCGCGTTCTTCCTGCTGCTGGACGAGCCGGAGGTGTACGGGCTGCCGCCGGACCCGGTGGTCACCACGAAGGACCTGCCGGCGATGTGGCGGCACGCGGCGGCCGCGGCGGTGACGGTGGCCGGCGCCGTGCTGGCGTCGTTCCTGGGCCGGCGCCGATGAGCCGGCCGGGCGGCCATGGGAGCGGCCGGGGGGAGCGGGCCGTGGTGCCGGCGGCCGAGCCCCGCTCGTACTACGGCCGGCCGATCCTGAAGGAGCCGGCGTGGGCGGTACCGGACGTGCCGGTGTACCTGTTCGCCGGGGGCATGGCGGGGGTGTCCGCGACGATGGCCGCGATGGCCGACGCGACCCAGCGGCCCGGGCTGGCCGCCGCCGGGCGGTACGTCGCGGCCGGCGGCGCCGCCGTGGGCGTGGCCGCGCTGGTCCACGATCTTGGCCGGCCGGAGCGGTTCCTAGCCATGCTCCGGGTGTTCAAGCCGACCTCGCCGTTGTCGGTGGGCTCATGGATCTTGGCGCCGTTCACCGGGCTGACCGTCGCCGCGGCCGGTGCCGAGCTGACCGGGCGGCTGCCCCGGCTCGGCCGGGCCGCGGGCGTGGCGGCGGCCGGGCTCGGCCCGGCGATGGCCACCTACACCGCGGTGCTGCTGGCCGACACCGCCATACCGGCCTGGCACGAGGCATACCCCGAGCTGCCGTTCGTCTTCGCCGGCAGCGCGCTGGCCTCGGCCGCCGGTGCCGCGCTGCTGGCGGCGGCGCCAGCCGAGCACGGCCCGGTACGGAGGCTGGCGGTGCTCGGCGCCGGGATGGAGCTGGCCGCCGGGCGGCGGATGGAGCGCCGTACCGGCCTGGTCGGCGAGCCCTACCGGACCGGCCGCGCCGGAGCCCTGCTGCGCGCGGGACGGGTGCTCACCGCAGCCGGCGCGGGGCTGGCCGCGGCCGGGCGACTCAGCCGGCGGCGGGCCGGGCTGGCCGCGGCGGTGTCCGGTGCCGCCCTGCTTGCCGGCGGGCTGGCCACCCGGTTCGGGATCCTCGCCGCCGGGACGGCCTCGGCGCGGGACCCCAGGTACGTCGTGGTGCCGCAGCGCGCCCGGCTCGCCGAGCGCGGTCTCGGCGACCCGGCGGCCCGGTAGGTGGCACCGTAGGTAGCCCGGTAGGCAGCATGCGGGTCACCCCTCCAGGAGGGCGGACAGCCAGCACTGGGTGGCCTCACAGATCGGCTGCAACGGCGTGAGCGTGGCGTAGCCCTCGGCCACCAGGACCGCGTCCGTGCCGGGGTCGTTCTCGGCGTCGATCTCGCTGACCGACACCGTGACGTGCCCTTCGCCAACCTCGGCGATGTTGGTCTGCACCGAGCCGAACCGGGCCAGCCCGGCCCGGCGGAGCCCGCGTACCTGGTCGGCCCGGCGGTTCGGCACGTTGAGGTTCAGCACCACCGGCCGGTCGGCCTCGACCAGCCAGGGCAGCACCCGGCCGGTCCACCGGCTCGCGCTCAGCCAGTGCGGGCCGTCGTCGGCCCCGCTGTCGCCGGTGTGGCCCACCTCAAGGGAGACCGCCAGCGCCCGGCAGCCGTTGCTGCCGGCGGTCAGCGCGGCACCGACGGTGCCGGAGTGCAGGATCGCGTTGCCGGTGTTGGTGCCGCGGTTGATGCCGGACAGCACCAGATCCGGTGGCGGGCCGAACGCGCCGCGGGTGGCGATCAGGGTGATGTAGCCGGGCAGCGCTGTGACCGCATAGGTGGGCACGCCGTTCAGGTCGGCCAGGTGCCGCTGCTCGACGGACACCCGCCCGTCGCTGCCCACCGCCGTCAGGCCCGCGCTGGTGCCGCTGGACTCGTACGCCGGCGCGGCCACCACCACATCCAGGCCGGCGGCCCGGGCGACGAGGGCGAGGCGTCGCAGGCCCTCCGAGGAGATGCCGTCGTCATTCGTCACGAGAGCGCGTGGTGCGTTCGTCACGGGGTCGTCCACCTCGCCAGGTCGGTCGGAGTTGCCCTGCCGTGCCGGATGGCGGTCTCCGGCGGTCCGCTGACCGGGTGCAGCCGGACCTGGCCGGCCAGCTCGGCCACCGCCCGCCGTCCGCCGGCGCCCAGCCCACGGTGGGCGACGTTCAGGGCGCCCGCCGCCGCGCCGAGCCGGACCGCGTCGCCGAGCTCGACGCCCCGGGCCAGCCCGGCCACCACGCCGGCCACCATCGAGTCCCCGGCCTCGCGCGGGTCAGCCGGCTCAAGCTGGGGCATCAGCACCTCGCACACCTCCGTGCCCGTGGACAGCAGCGCGGGCCGCCGCTCGCGGGAGACCAACACGACCTGCGCGCCGGCCTCGTGCAGGCGCCGGGCCGCGGCGACCAGGTCCGGCACCTCCTCGCCGTCGGCGCGACCGTCGTCCAGCAGCTCCTGGTGGCTGACCTTGAGCAGGTAGACGCCGCCGACCAGCGCGGCCGAGAGCTGCTCGCCGGACAGGTCCGCCGCCACCCGGCAGCCGTTGCGGCTCAGGTCGGTCGCCAGCCGCCCGTACACCTCCGCCGGGAGCAGGCTGGAGTCGGCCGAGCCGGAGAGCAGGCACAGGCCAGTGGCCAGGCCCTCGCTCAGCGCGATCTCGTACAGCTCATCCAGCTCGTGCCGGGAGAGCTGGTCACCGGCCGTCTCGGCCACCACCCGCCGTTCGCCGTCACGGCAGTCGTGCACGTAGCCGCCATTGCGCGACGTGCCGGCGGCAGCGCGTACGGTGACGCCCTCGGCCTCGGTGAGGTACCGCAGGACCAGGCCGGTCTCCCCGCCGAAGCAGGCGCACAGGCGCACCGGCACGTCGAGCGAGGTCAGCATGTGAGCGTGCCAGACGCCCTGGCCGTCCGCGTGCAGATGGACGTCGGGAGCTCCGCCGCGTTCCTCGACGGTCACCGCCAGCATCGGACGGGGCGCGAACACGAGCACAGGACCGGTCATTTTGCGTGATTACCCATCTGGCGCCGATCCATGACGGACGGTCCAGGATTGCTGATCTTTACTGGGCGGGACGTCGGCCGGTCGGTTGAGTCGACCTCAGCGGGGTAAGCAGCCCGATGTGACCGACTATGTCCGGCGCCAGCGGCTGGCCGACCGCTACCGGCTGGAGACGTACCTGGGCGGAACGGCGGCCGAGGTGTACCTCGCCTTCGACGAGCAGCTCCACCGCAGCGTGGTGATCAAGATCGCCCGGAGCGAGTCGGTGGACTACGAGGCGGAGCGGTTCGCCAACGAGGCCCGGCTGCTGGCCGACCTGTCCCATCCGTGCCTGGTCACCCTGTACGACGCGGGGGTTGTGAGCGGCCGGCCGTACCTGGTCCTGCAGCGCGTCGCCGGCGGCACGCTGGCCGCCCGGATCCGGCAGGGCCCGCTGCCCGGGGAGCAGGCCCGGGAGGTCGGCCGCGCGCTGGCCGAGGCCTTGGACTACCTGCACGGGCGCGGCGTGGTGCACCGCGACCTCAAGCCCTCCAACGTGCTGCTCGGCGCGGACGGCGTCCGGCTGGCCGACCTCGGCATCGCCCGGCTGGTCGACTCCATCCGGATCACCATGACCGGCCTGGTCGTGGGCACGCCCGCGTACCTTTCGCCCGAGCAGGCGCGCGGCGATCTGGTCGGTCCGGCCAGCGACCTGTACTCGCTTGGGCTGACCCTGCTGGAATGCCTGACCGGACGGCGCGAGTACGACGGCATGCCGGTCGAGGCGGCCCTGGCCCGGCTGTCCCGGTCACCGGTCGTCCCGCCATACCTGCCCACGCCGTGGCCACACCTGCTGGCTCGGCTCACCGCCGTTGACCCGTCCGACCGGCCGACCGCGCGGGAGGTCGCAGGCCTGCTCGCCGCGGTCGGCGACCTGCCCACGACGCGATCCCTGCCGGTGCCTCCCGCTGGCCGGGGGACGCGGAGCAGGGCGGCCGCGGCGGTTGTCGTCGCGGTGGCGGGCAGCGTGGTGGCGCTGGCCGCGATGTGGCCGGCCAACGACCAACCGCCGGCCGGCGGGCCGGCATCGGTGCCGATCTCCCGACCGGCCACGACATCCCGACCGGCGCCGTCGTCCCCGGCAGCACCCACCGGCCGGCCACTCCGGCCAGCCAGTGCTGTGGTCACGGAGCTGGCTGGCCACCAGGACGTGCCCGTCGGCAAGGGCCAGCACAGGGCCGGTGAGAGACAGCACAAGGTCGACAAGGGGCAGCACAAGGTCGACAAGGGGCAGCACCGAGGACATCACAAGGGATCCCACGGCTAGGTGCCACGACGAGCCCGGCCTGGCTGGGACGGCGATGTATCAGTATCTGGTATCTGCCAAGTCATTTGCACGTGCGGTCTTCCCTAGCAGACGCGCTTGTGGCACTCTCTCAACAGGTCCAGATGCCTGTCATGACTCGGTGCCCAAAAGGGCATCAGCCTGGAAACGTACAACGCGAAGTTCCAGATGCTTTCCCAGGTTCCTTCCCAGGTCCTTCCTCCACTGTTGGGGTCAACGGCGCAGGTCAACGTGCCGGAGGCCCAGGAAGGGATCGGGATGAACACAAACACGCGGGGGCCCGGTAGCTGGTTCACCAGCTCCTTCTGCCCTAACGGGGGTAGCTGCGTCGAGGTAGCGCTCCGGCCCGATGGTGGTGTCGCGGTGCGCGACAGCAAGGACCGTGGCGGCCCGACGCTGGGCTTCACCGCCGCCGAGTGGACCGCCTTCCTGGCCGGGGTGCGGGCGGGTGAGTTTGACCTGGCCTGAGCAGCGGGCGGTCGCCAGGTCAGGGCAGCCGGCCGAGCAGGTCGGCGACGAACGCGATCGACTCGGCGGGGTTGAGTGCGTCGGCGCGTACGCCGTCGAAGGCGGCGGCGTACCGCGCCACGACATCGAACTTGGTGTCGAACGTGGGACCGAGGATCTGGTCCGCGAAGACGACCTTCGGGTCACCGGGGTCGGCGAAGCCGAACATCTGGAAGGAGAGCCCGCTGGACGCGCCGAGGCCGGCGCCGTAGGTGAGGACCTGGACGGTCACCTGTGGCTGGTGGGCAACGTCGGAAAGGTGGGAGAGCTGCTCCCGCGCGGTCGCGGAGCCGAGCTCGCACACGCGGTGCAGCGCGGACTCGTCGATGACGAAATGCATGCGGGGCGGGCTGGGCCGCCGCAGGATCTCCTGCCTTCTCAGGCGCAGCGCGAGGTATCGTTCGACCTGTTCGTCGGTGATATCCGTTCGCCGGCCGCTCATCATGTAGAAGTATTCTCGGGTTTGCAGGAGCCCGGGCACCAGATAAGAGTCGTAGACCGAGATATCGGCAGCGGCGTCCTCGAAGCCGATCAGGGTGCCAAGCCCGTCGGAGAGGATGTCGGCGTACTCGTGCCACCAGCCTTTCTCGCGGGACTCGCGGATGAGGTCGAGAAGTTCGCCGCGTTGGTCTTCGGGGATGCCGTAGAGGTCGAGCATGTTGCGGACGTCGGGCACGCGGGCCAGCAGCCGGCCGGTCTCGATCCGGCTGATCTTGGCGGGGGAGCAGTCGAGGTAGGCCGCCACATCGCTGAGTGACCGGCCAGCCGCCTCGCGAAGCTGGCGGAGTCGGGTCCCGGCCTGCCGTCGTCGCAGGACCGGACCAGGGTTGGTGTCCATCGCCGGGCGCCTTCTTCTGAGGAATGCCGCACAGGGGTGGAGCGCCGCGACAGACACGTGCCCCAACACAGGGTGACAGCTAGCAGGGCTTAAAAACAACCACCGATCGTGTGATCCGTAAAGTGTGGACGTTCGGTAATTGCATGTCTACGTTACGGGTACGAGTCGCGACACGTCACCAGCCAGACCCGACCCCCTAGGAGGCGTCATGTCCCGACGACAAACCCCCACCCTCTGCCGGCGCTGTCATGGACGGGGCAGCACCCACGAGCCGATCAGCCCGCTGAAGGGGGCAACAGCCCGCAGGCGCTGCCGCCGTTGTGGCGGGCGGGGTGTCCATTGACCATGCCCCACCGCCCGCAGCGCGCCACCGACCGGTCCGGAGAGGGGCCCGGACCGTTCGGTGGCGCTCAGCTCGTTGCCGGGCACTTCGCCGCCCGATGCCTCGTTGGGGATAACAACAATTTGGGGTGTGCATGACGTGGTAAGGAGGTAACCCTGTTGATGGCGGCCGCCGTGTCTGCCGTTGAGGTGCGGTTCCAGCTTCTTGGATCGTTTCAGGTGTTTCATGGCGGCCAGCCGGTGTCGGTGGGGGGGCCGACGGCGCAGGCGGTGTTGGTGGGGTTGTTGCAGCGTCCGTCGGTCCGGTTGCTTCCGGAGCAGGTCGTCACCGCGGTGTGGGGTAGCCCGGATGGGGTGAGCGACGACAGCCTGTACCACTACATCACCGGTCTGCGGAAGGCGTTGGCGCCGTTGGGGCTGGAGGTGGAGAGCTGCCGGCCGGGCTACCTGCTGCGGGTGCCGGCCGAGGCGGTGGACGCGGCCCGGTTCGAGGGGTTGGTCACCTCGGCGCGGGCGTTGCGGGTGAGCGACCCGGAGGAGGCGGTCCGCCGGCTGCGGGCGGCGTTGGAGCTGTGGGCGGGTCCGGACGCGTTGGGCGGGCTGGGCCTGCCGGGCATCCGGCGGATCGCCGCGGGGCTGGACGGGCGGCGGCTGGACGCGGCGGAGGACCTGGCCGATTTGGAGCTGGGCCGGGGCCGGGCCGAGCAGGTGCTGGACCTGCTACGTACCCTGGCCGCGGCGCACCCGGACCGGGACCGGCTGACCGCGGCGTTGATCCGGGCGTTGCACGCCACCGGCCGGACCGGCCAGGCGCAGCTGACGTACCTGGCCGCGGAGCAGCTTGCCCGGCGGTTCGGCCGGGAGCCGCACGCCGTGGTCCGCCGGGCGCAGCAGGACCTGCTGGGCGGCCAGCCGGCCGAGGCGGAGGCGGGCCTGTCCAGCATGGTGCCGTTCCAGCTTCCGGCGGACACCTCACACTTCACCGGTCGTACGGTGGAGCTGGAGCAGATCCTTGGCCTGGTCCCCGGCCGGGGCGGTACGGCGGTCGCGCCGGTGGCCTGTGTGGTGGACGGGATGGCCGGGGTCGGCAAGACCGCGCTGGCGGTGCACGCCGCGCACCGGCTGGCCAGCCGGTTCCCGGACGGCAGCCTGTTCATCGACCTGCACGGGTTCACCCCGGAGACCACCCCGGCCACCCCGCAGAAGGCCCTGGACACGCTGCTGCGCGGGCTGGGGGTGACCGGCCAGCAGATCCCCCCCGACCTTGACGCCCGCGCTGCCTTGTACCGCTCGCAGCTCGCCCGCCGGCGGATGCTGATCGTGCTGGACAACGCCAAGGACGAGGCGCAGGTCAGGCCGCTGCTGCCCGGCACCCCCGGGTGCCTGGTGCTGGTCACCAGCCGCCGCCGGCTGGCCGGGCTGGACGACGCCCAGCACCTGAGCCTGGACACCCTCAGCCCGCAGGAGGCCGCCGCGCTGTTCCGGGCGGTGGCCAGCGACGGTGCCTGGCACGACCACCGCACCGTCGATGAGATCGTGCAGGTGTGCGGGGAGCTGCCGCTGGCCATCCGGATCGCCGCCGCCCGGCTGCGTACCAGCCGGGCGATGACCCCTACGGCGCTGCTGGCCTCGCTGCGCCGGGAGCACCAGCACGACCTGCCGCTGCGCGGCCTGAACGACGGCGAGCGCAGCGTCGCGGCCGCGTTCGCGGTCTCCTACCATCATCTGGAGCCGGCCCAGCGGCACGCCTTCGGGCTGCTCGGGGTCCACCCCGGGCCTAGCATCGACGCCTACGCCACCGCCGCGCTGCTGGATGGCACCCTGCCCGACGCGCAGCGGTTCCTCGACGCCCTGGAGCAGGTCAACCTCATCGTCCAGCCCACCCAGGACCGCTACCGCTTCCACGACCTGCTGCGCGCCTACGCCACCGACGCCGCCGTCCAGGACAGCCGGCTGGACCACGGCGCCGCGCTGGGCCGGCTGCTGGACCACTACAGCCACGCCACCTCGGTGGCGATGGACACCCTCTACGCCTACGAGGCCCCCTACCGGCCCCGCATCAGCCCGCCACACACCCCGGCACCGGACCTGGCCGAGCCCGAGGCGGCCCGACGCTGGCTGCAGGAGGAGCTGCCCAACCTGCTCGCCGCCGCCGAGCACGCCACCGTCCACGGCCACCTGGACCACGCCGCGCACACCGTGCACCTGTCCGCCACCCTGGCCCGGCACCTGCGCACCCTGGGCCGCTACGCCGACGCCTACAACCTGCACACCCACGCCCTGAACACCGCCCGCACGATCGGCGACCAGGTCGGCGAGCTGACCATCCTGATCGCCCTGGCCCGCACCGACCGGGTCGCCGACCGGCACGCCGAGGCCGCCGGGCGCTACCACGAGGCGCTGCGCATCGCCCGGCACGTCGACCACCACGCCGGTGAGATCGGCGCCCTGACCGGCCTGGGCCACGTCCGCCTGATGACCCGCGCCAACACCGAGGCACACGAGCACCTCGCGCACGCCCTCCAGCTCGCCCGGCAGACCGGCCACCGCCCCGGCGAGATCGACGCCCGCTGGGGCCTGGGCCAGGTCCACCGCGCGAGTGGGCACTACGACCAGGCCACCGGGCAGTACCAGCAGGCCCTCGACCTTGCCCGCGAGATCGGGCACCGCGCCGGCGAGGTCATCGCCCTGACCGGCCTGGGCCACGTCCACCGCCAGCTCGGCAGCTACTCCCAGGCCATCGCCCACCTCCAGCAGGCCCTCGGCATCGCCGTCGACACCGGCGACCGCAGCGCCGAGATCTACGCCCTGCTAGCCCGCGGCCACGTCTACCGGCTCACCGACCGGCCCGAGCTGGCCATCGAAGACTACCACCGCGCCCTCGGCATCGCCCGCGACATCGGCGACCGCAACGGCCGGTTCCAGGCCCAGCACGCCCTCGGCCAGGTCCTACGCGAGACCGGCCAGGCCACCGTCGCCCTCACCCACCACCAGGACGCCCTGGACACCGTCCGCACCCTCGCCCAGCCCCACGACGAGGCCCGCGCCCACAACGGCCTCGCCCACACCCACCTCACCCTCGGCCAGCCCACCCACGCCCGAGCACACTGGCACGCCGCCCTGGCCATCTACACCCGCCTCAACGACCCCCACGCCACCCAGATCCAGGCCCACCTCGACAACCTCACCCCGCAGCCGGTCTAGCCTCACCCACGCCGGGCGGCAGCACACTCACGACCGACCAACCGCGACCGCCCGGTCGGCGCACTGCTCGGCTCAACGCGACCCCAGCCATCCAACAAACTAACCAAGTTTGACCTCGATAATGAAATTCGATTTCATGACGGTCGTAGCTCTAGACCTACCCTTCGCCAAGGAGCTCTAGCATGCGTACGACGCGCCCTGCCGCCAGCGTCCTGGCCGGCTCCGCGCTGCTGGTGCTGGCTGGTTGCAGCACTGCGCCGGCCGCGCCCGGCAACGCACCCTTCGGCACCGGGGGAGCCTCGGCCAGGACGATCCAGGTGGTCGCCGCGGAGAACTTCTGGGGCAGTATCGCCGTACAGCTCGGCGGTGAGCGGGTCACGGTCACCAACATCATCGACAGCCCCGACGTGGACCCACACGACTACGAGGCGAAGGCCGCCGACGCGCGGGCCATCGCGGCCGCGGACCTCGTGTTGATCAACGGCGTCGGCTATGACACCTGGGCCACCCAGGCGGTCAGGGCGAACCCGGCACCGGGCCGCACTGTCCTCACCGTCGGCGACGTGGTCGGCGTGCCGGCCGGCGGCAACCCGCACCGCTGGTACAACCCGGACGACGTACAGAAGGTCGTCGCCGCACTCGTCGCTGACTACAAGATGATCGACCCCGCCCACTCGGCGTACTTCGACCAGCGAAAGGTCGCGTTCACGACCATCGGCCTGGCCGCCTACCGGGTGGTGATCGCCGAGATCAGGGCCAAGTACGCCGGCACTCCGGTGGGCGCCTCGGAGAGTATCTTCGCGATGGTGGCACCGTCGCTGGGTCTGGACCTGATCACCCCGCCGACGTTCCTGACCGCTGTCAGCCAGGGCACCGACCCGACCGCGGCGGACAAGGCCACCATCGACGCGCAGATCAGGGACAGGAAGCTCGCGGTCTACGTGTGCAACAGCCAGAACGCCACCCCGGACGTGCAGGCCCAGATCACCGCCGCCAAGGCGCACGGCATCCCGGTGACCACCATCACCGAGACGCTGACCCCGCCCACCGCATCCTGGCAGGAGTGGCAGACCGCCCAGCTCACCGCGCTGCGGGAGGCGCTGGCCAAGGCCACTGGACGACGATGAGCGACGTCCTGCTGGAGCTGCGCGGCGCCACCCTACGGGTAGGTGACCGGACGCTGTGGAGTGGCGTCGACCTGTCGGTGCGGGCCGGGGAGCTCGTCGCGATCCTCGGACCCAACGGCGTCGGGAAGTCCATGCTGGTCAAGGCGGTGCTCGGCCTGGTCCCGCTGGCCTCCGGCACGTTGCGGGTCCTAGGTGGTCCCCCTGGGGCGGCCAACCACCAGATCGGCTACCTGCCGCAGCGCCGCAGCTTCGACGCCCAGCTCCGGGTCCGTGGCGTCGACGTCGTCCGGCTGGGGCTGGACGGCAACCGATGGGGGGTGCCGCTGCCCGGCGCGCGGCGCTGGAGCCGGCGGGCCCGGGCGGATGACGCCAGGGTCCGCGAGGTGGTGCGGCTGGTCGGTGCGGAGGCGTACGCGCACCGCCCGGTCGGCGAGCTCTCCGGGGGAGAGCAGCAACGGCTGCTGATCGCCCAGGCGCTCGCGTCCCGGCCGAAGCTGCTCCTGCTGGACGAGCCGCTGGACAGCCTCGACCTGCCGAACCAGAGCGCCGTCGCGGCGTTGGTCTCGCGGATCTGTCGGGAGGACGGCGTGACGGTGCTGATCGTGGCGCACGACGTCAACCCGATCCTGAGCTATCTCGACCGGGTCGTCTACCTCGCCGGGGGCAGGGTGGCCGTGGGGACGCCCCGCGAGGTGATCACCAGCGAGACGCTCAGCATGCTGTACGGGACCCCGATCGAGGTGCTGTCCACCTCGGACGGTCGGCTGGTCGTGGTGGGCACCCCCGAGGCGCCGGCCCTGCACAGCGCCCGGCACGCCGGGTGAGCCCGGCCGCGGTGCTGCTCGCCGCTCCCGGCGAGCTGGAGCCGCACCTGTCCTGGAACCTGGTGGACGACGTGCGCCAGGTTCTCTACTACCCGTTCATGGTCAACGCGTTCCGGGCCGGGACGATCGTCGCCGTGCTGGCTGGGCTGGTGGGCTGGTTCATGGTGCTCCGCCGGCAGAGCTTCGCCGGGCACACCCTGGCCCTGGTGGGGTTCCCCGGCGCGGCCGGCGCCGTCCTGGTCGGCGCCAGCTCGGTGTACGGGTTCTTCACCTTCGCCGTCGTCGCGGCCCTGGTCATCGCCCTGGCACCGGGCGCGGCCAGCCGGGCGCGCAGCGAGGAGTCGGCGGTCACCGGCACCGCCCAGGCGTTACTGCTGGCCTGCGGGTACCTGTTCGTCAGCCTGTACGGCGGCTTCCTGAACGGCGTCAACGCCCTGCTGTTCGGCAGCTTCCTCGGCATCACCCACCAACAGGTGCTGGTCCTGCTCGCGGTGGCCGCGCTGGCGGTCGCCGTGCTCGCCGGCATCGCCCGGCCGCTGCTGTTCGCCTCGGTCGACCCGGCGGTCGCCGCCGCGCGCGGGGTGCCGGTCCGGGCGCTGTCCGTCGTCTTCCTGGTCCTGCTCGGCGTCGCCACCGCCGAGGTCGCCCAGATCACCGGGACGCTGCTGGTGTTCACGCTGCTGGTGGTACCTGCCGCCACCGCGCAGGCACTGACCCCCAGCCCGCTGGCGAGCACCGTCCTGACTCTCCTCACCGGGGTCACCGTCACCTGGCTCGCGCTGTTCGTGGCCTACTTCGCGCCGTACCCGATCGGTTTCTTCCTCACCACCTTCGCCTTCGCCGCCTACGTCGTCGCCTCGGGCTGGCGACGGATCCGGCCGGCCGCCGCCCACCCGCCCGCCGGAGCGACGCCATGACCCCGGCGGTCCTGGCCACCGGCACCGGCCTGGCCGACCTGTTCGCCCACCCTTTCGTCCGGTACGCCTTCCTCGCCGGTGTTCCGGTCGCCGCCCTGGCCGGGGTCGTCGGCTACTTCGTCGTCCTGCGCGGCCAGGTCTTCACCGGCGACGCGCTCAGCCACGTGGCGTTTACCGGGGCGCTCGCCGCCCTGGCGTTCGGGGTTGACCCCCGGCTAGGCCTGTTCGCGGCCACCGTCATGGTCGGCGTCGTGCTCGGCCTGCTCGGCAACCGCGGCCGCGCCGACGACGTCGTCATCGGCACGGTCTTCGCCTGGGTTCTCGGCCTCGGGGTGTTCGCCCTGTCCGTCTACACCTCCAGCGCCAGGGCAACGACCAACGGCGCCGCTGGCGTGAACGTGCTGTTCGGGTCCATCTTCGGCCTCAGCCGTGCCCAGGCCGGCGGTGCCGCGGTCATCGCCGCCGTTCTCGTTCTGATCATGCTGCTCATCGCCCGGCCGCTGCTGTTCGCCAGCATCGACGAAGCGGTGGCGGCGGCCCGCGGCGTCCCGGTCAAGGCGCTCGGTGTCGGCTTCCTCGCCGTGGTGGGAGCCACCGCGGCGGAGGCCACGCAGGCGGTCGGCGCGTTGCTGCTGCTCGGCCTGCTGGCCGCTCCGGCGGGCGCCGCGCAACGCCTGACCAGCCGCCCCTACCTGGGCCTCTGGCTGTCCGCCGCGCTTTCGGTCACGTCGATCGTGGTCGGGCTGACCGCCAGCTACCTGCTGCCCAGGATGCCGCCGAGCTTCGCCATCCTGGCCGTCGCCGCGGCGGTCTACGCCGGGACGTTCCTGGTCGGACCGGGCCAGGACCGGGCGGCGGCCCGCGCTACGTACCCCGAGTGAACAAGCGCTACCCTCCGCTCGCACCAACGGGTGTCATCGGCGGACGAGCGGCGTGTCCTGTGGATCTACGGCGACAGCGGGTCGGTGCCAGCCGTCGACCGGCTGCGACCCGTTCGACCAAGATCACAGGACACGCCGCGGGCAGGCCTCCGTCAGGCTTTGACCTTTTCTGAGCCACTCAACGCACCGGCGGTCACGACCGAGAACGCCGACTGCGCGCCGTCAGCCGGGCCACTGCTGGTCACGACCGAGAAGGGCGATGATGGGGGAGCTGGTGGAGCGTCCTCGTCCGGGAGGCTACGGGTCACGACCGAGAACGCCGATGGCGGAGGGACATAGTCGGCCGAGCTACCGGTGACGACCGAGAACGACACCGCCGAGTATGCGACCGCATGGGCCGCTGGCCTCGGCGTCGTCCCTGCCACCCGGCGGGGTGGCGCGCTGGGGGGAGGTGGCGCGCCCATGCTGACCGCTCCCGCCGCATCAGGGGCATGGGCAAGCTTCGCCGGCTGCGGCGGCCGGGCGGGTGGCTGGGCGGGCCGGGCGGCGGCCTTGGCCGGGGCGCCAGCCGGAGCGGCACTGCCGATGACGACCGAGAACCCCGTCGCTGAGCCAGCGGGTGCGTCGGACGCGGGCATGGTCGGGACAGGCGGCGCGGCCATGCTGACCGCCCCGGCCGGCTCAGGAGCAGCGGAGCTGGCCTCGGGAGACCCGGTCGCGTAGCGCTGTCCGGCGGGCTGGGCGGGCTTCGCCGGGGCGTCGCTGCCGGTGACCACCGAGAACGCCGGTGCGACGGCTGCCGAGCTGGTCGGGCTCGGCGGTGCCGCCGGGGCGGGCGGCGTGGCCATGCTGACCGCCCCGGCCGAACCGGTGCCGGGATACCCCGCCGTACGCACGGCCAGGCCAGCGGGCGCCGTCGGGGCGGGCGGCGTGGCCATGCTGACCGCCCCGGCTGGCTGGCCGCCGCGGTAGCCGGCAGGGAGGGGCTCCGTCGCGTGGTGCCGGCCTCCGGTCCTCGCCGGAGCGCTGCCGGTGACGACCGAGAACGCCGACGCCGGACCGGTGGGCACCGCGGGGGCGGGCGGCGTGGCCAGGCTCACCGGACCGGCCGGCCCGGCGGCACCGGAGCCGGGAAGATCTGCTGCATAGTGCCGCCCGGCGGGCTTGGCCGCCTCAGGGCCCGACTGCCAGGCCGTCGTGGTGGGAGCCGGCGGTGTCCAGGCGACCGGCGGACGTGCCGCCGGTGCCGGTGCCGCCTCCCCGGGGGGGATCGCGCCGGCCGCGATCACCGGACCGGCTGCACTGATCTGGGTATCGGTGGCGTACGATCGTCCGCCACCGACCCGAACGGGCTCCTCAGCCGCTCGCACCGATGTCTCGGACTGCTGCGACTTGCCCAGAAGCGGCCCGATCAGCATGGCGAGGACTACGAACCCAACCAGCAAACCAACAAGGGATAGCGAGAGCCACTCCACAGTTGCCTCCTAGACAACATCGATGCGGCTCGACGACGGCCCAGAGTCGCCGAGCCCCCGTAATGCATACGATCCACCGCTGCGCCGTGGCTGGCTAGTCCACATCGTGGACGAGAGCATGTTGACGCGACACACCGTCGAACCGGGCTGGCCGACCCCTCCTGCCTGCCCTTTCATGGACCCGAGCGCGGACCCGCCGGGCCCGGAAGGTGGACAGCTCGGCGCCCGGTTCGCCCAACTTATCCCTGCCGGGGTCGCGGGCCCGGCCGACGGTCAGGCAGGGGCGAGGAGGGCGACCGGGTACCGCCAGAGGAGCTCGTGCAGCGGGACTGGCCCGGCCGGGTAGCGACGGGCGGTCAAGGCGTCCACCGCCGGCCAAGGCAGCGGGAGCGTCGTGTCGCCCAGGCCGCCGCGCAACGCCAGCCGGAGCGGCAGCCGGGTGACCACGGTGACCGCTCCGCCCCGGTCGAAGGCGACCACGTGGTCGGCGGCCGGGCCGTTCGCCAGCACCGGCCGGTACGACGCGAACAGCTCGGGGAAGTCCCGGCGCAGCCGCAGCGCGCGGGAGACCACCATCAGCTTGGCGGCACCGGAGTCGTCCACCGGCGGCAGCCAGCCGCTGTCGAGCCGGTCGAGCAGGTCGCGGCGTGCCGCGAAGTCCACCGGCCGCCGGTTGTCCGGGTCGACCAGCGAGAAGTCCCACAGCTCGCAGCCCTGGTAGGTGTCCGGCACGCCGGGCATGGTGAGCTGGACCAGCTTCTGGCCGAGCGAGTTGGAGTAGCCGAAGGGGGCTAGCACGCGAGCGAACGACGCCACGTCCCGGTGTGGCTCCGAGCGGTCGTAGATCCGGTCGATCGCGTCGTGCATGGCCTGCTCGAACGCCGGGTCCGGGTCGTCCCAGCACGTTGAGGTGCTGGCCTCGCGGGCCGCCTTCTCGGCATAGGCGTGCAGCCGCTCCCGTTCGATCGGCCACGAGCCAGCCACCGTCTGCCACAGAAGGTGGGCGAACGCGCCGTCCGGGATGGGTGCCGCCGCCATCCAGCGGCGGACCGCGGCGGCCCACTCCACCGGCATCTCGGTGAGTACGGCGAGCCGGGCACGGACGTCCTCGCTGCGTTTGGTGTCGTGGGTGGACAACGTGGTCATGGCATGCGGCCAGCGTTCGTGCCGGGCCGCGCAGAAGGCGTGGAAGTCGGCCGGTGACACGCCGAAGCGAGCCGGGTCGCCGCCCACCTCGTTCAGCGCGACGAACCTGGTCCAGCGGTAGAAGGCGGTGTCCTCCAGCCCCTTGGCCATCACCGCGCCCGAGGTCTGCTGGAACCGGATCGCCAGCTCGTCGGCCGGGTCGGAGAGCCGGGGGAGCAGGCCGTCCAGGGTGGCCGCGAGGTCAGGCCGGCGGCGCCGGACGGCGACCGCGGCGGCGGCGAGGTGGTCGGCACCGATCGGCAGGTAGGACCGGTAGACCCCGAAGCAGGCCAGCAGCTCGGCCAGCGTCTCCTCCACCGCCAGTGCGCTCCCCGGCTCGACCAGCCGGGCCAGCCGCCGCAGCTCGGCCCGCAGCATGGTGGTGGCCACGCCGAGCTTGCTGTCGTGCACCAGATCCGGCCACGTGACCACCGCGCCGGTCAGCTGGGTGTCGAGCGTGGTGAACGCCGGCTCCGCCGTACCGTCCAGGAACAGCCCGCAGGTCATGCCCAACGCCTCGTAGCCGGTTGTGCCGGCGACCGGCCAGCCCGCAAGCTGCTCGCCGCGCTCGAGGATCTTCTCCACCACCAGCCAGGCGTCGGGCACGGATGCCCGCAGCCGGGCCAGGTAGCCGGCCGGGTCGCGCAGCCCGTCCGGGTGGTCCACCCGGATCCCAGCCACGCCGTACTCGGCGCACCAGCGGAACACCTCGCCGTGGGTGGCGGCGAAGACAGCCGGGTCCTCGACCTGCAGCGCGGCCAGGTCGCTGACCGCGAAGAAGCGGCGGTAGCTGATCTCGGTGTTGGCCCGGCGCCAGGACACCAGCCGGTAGTGCTGCCGCTCGTGCACCTCCCCGGGCGAGCCGTCCCCGGTGCCCGGGGCCAGCGGGTACCGGCGCTCGTGGTAACGCAGCTCGCCGTCCGCCACCCGCAGGTCGTCGAGGGCGTCGGGGGAGTCGGCCAGCACCGGTATCAGCAGCGGCCCGCGGCTCCAGTCGATGTCGAACCAGCCCGCGTACGGCGAGCCGGGGCCGAGCCGCAGCACGTCCCACCAGGCCGGGTTGGCCGCGGGCACGGCGACCCCGGCGTGGTTCGGGACGATGTCCACCACCAGGCCGAGATTGTGCTCGCGCAGGGCCGCGACCAGCCGTTCCAGGCCGCGCCGGCCGCCGAGCTCGGCGTTGACCCGGGAGTGGTCCACCACGTCGTAGCCGTGCGCCGATCCGGGCGTGGCCTGCAGCAACGGCGCGGAGTAGAGGTGCGTGACGCCGAGCGCGGCCAGGTAGCCGCTCAGCTCGGCGGTCGCGTCCAGGTCGAACCCGGGCCGGACCTGCACCCGGTACGTCGAACGTGGTACCCCCATGTCAGACCGCCCTGATCAGCACCAGCAGGGACCGTGCCTCGACGGTGCTCCTCGACCCAGCGACGGCAGTCGGCGGGTCGTCCTGGCCCGGCGCCGCGGTGTCCACCACCACCTGCCACTTCTGGGCGTACTCCGGCGGCGGCAGGGTGAACTCGATCGGCTCGTGATGGGCGTTGAAGCAGAGCAGGAACGAGTCGTCGGTGATCTTGTCGCCGCGCTGGTCCCGGTCCGGTATGCCGTCGCCGTTGAGGAAGACCGCGACGCACCGGCCGAAGCTGACCTCCCAGTCCTCCTCGGACATCTCCTCGCCCTCGGGGGTGAACCAGGCGATGTCCCGGATCGGCGTGCCGGTCACCCGCCGGACCGGCCGGCCGCCGAAGAAGCGTCGCCGCCGGAAGACCGGGTGGTCGCGGCGCAACGCAGCCAGCGTCTGGGTGAAGCGGAGAAGCTGCTCGTCGACGTTGTCCCAGTCGACCCAGGTGATCTCGTTGTCCTGGCAGTAGCCGTTGTTGTTGCCGCGCTGGGTGCGGCCGGTCTCGTCGCCGTGGCAGAGCATCGGCACGCCCTGGGACAGGAACGCGGTGGCCAGGAAGTTACGCCGCTGCCTGGCCCGCAGGGCGAGGACCTCGGGGTCGTCGGTCGGCCCCTCGACGCCGCAGTTCCACGACCGGTTGTGCGACTCGCCGTCCCGGTTGCCCTCGCTGTTGGCCTCGTTGTGCTTCTCGTTGTACGAGACCAGGTCGGTCAGGGTGAAGCCGTCGTGGCAGGTGACGAAGTTGACGGAGGCGGCCGGCCGGCGGCCGGTGTGCTCGTACAAGTCGGCCGAGCCGGTGATCCGGGACGCGAACTCGCCGAGCGTGGCCGGCTCGCCCCGCCAGAAGTCGCGCACGGTGTCGCGGAACTTGCCGTTCCACTCCGTCCACAACGCGGGAAAGTTGCCTACCTGGTAGCCCCCCGGCCCGACGTCCCACGGCTCGGCGATCAGCTTGACCTGGCTGACGAACGGGTCCTGCTGGACCAGGTCGAAGAACGTCGACAGCCGCTCCACGTCGTAGAACTCGCGGGCCAGGGTGGCGGCCAGGTCGAACCGGAAGCCGTCGACCCGCATCTCCAGGATCCAGTACCGCAGCGAGTCCATGATGAGCTGCAGCGCGTGGGGGTGCCGGACGTTGAGGCTGTTCCCGGTGCCGGTGTAGTCCATGTAGTACTCCGGCTGGTCCTCCACCAGCCGGTAGTACGCCGCGTTGTCGATGCCGCGAAAGCCCAGCGTCGGGCCGCGGTGGTTGCCCTCGGCGGTGTGGTTGTAGACCACGTCGAGGATGACCTCGATGCCGGCCTCGTGCAGCGCCTTCACCATCGCCTTGAACTCGCCGACCTGCTGGCCGCTGTCGCCGACCGCGGCGTAGCCGTTGTGCGGGGCGAAGTAGCCGATGGTGTTGTAGCCCCAGTAGTTGCTCAGGCCGCGCTGGACCAGCGCGTGGTCGTGCACGAACTGGTGCACCGGCATCAGCTCGACCGCGGTGGCCCCGAGCGTGGTCAGGTGCTCGATCATGGCTGGGTGGGCCAGCCCGGCGTAGGTGCCGCGCAGCTCGGGTGGGATGGCGGGGTGCCTGATGGTCAGCCCGCGCACGTGTGCCTCGTAGATGATGGTCTCGTTGTATGGCCGGCGCGGCGGGCGGTCGTCGCCCCAGTCGAAGTACGGGTTGGTCACCACGCCCTTGGGCAGGTGCCGGGCCGAGTCCGCCACCGAGATGTCGTCGGGGTACTCGAACCGGTAGGCGAACAGCGACTCGTGCCAGCCCACCTCGCCCTCGATCGCCTTGGCGTACGGGTCGATCAGCAGCTTGTGCGGGTTGCAGCGCAGGCCGGCCTTTGGTTCGTACGGCCCGTGCACCCGGTAGCCGTAGCGCTGGCCGGGCTGCACGCCGGGCAGGTAGCCGTGCCAGACGAACCCGTCCACCTCGGGCATCGGCACCCTGGTCTCGGTCCCGTCCGGATCGAACAGGCACAGCTCGACGGAGTCGGCAACCTCGGAGAAGAGGGAGAAGTTGGTGCCCATCCCGTCATAGGCTGACCCAAGGGGATAGGGTGCACCCGGCCAGACCTGCATGCGGCTCCCTTTCAGCGGTGATCACGCGACACTAATGCACGCGGATCGAGGGCAGTCCGGCACCCCGTTACCCAATGTCGCGGCCGGGTTACTATCCGGGCGCTCCGGTACCCGGTTCCGGCTTGCGCGGCACCGTTCCCGAGCCCGCGGGCGTGTTGTCGTACCACGGCCTACCGTGGTCCCTGTGCGAACCCAGCGCGACATCGTGCCCACCACCGGCCGCTTCGAGGTGGTCAGTGAGCTTCGCCCGTCCGGAGACCAGCCAACCGCGATCGAGGAGCTGGAGCGCCGGGTCAAGGCCGGCGAGCGGGACGTCGTCCTGCTCGGCGCCACCGGCACCGGCAAGTCGGCGACCACCGCCTGGCTGATCGAGCGAGTGCAGCGGCCCACCCTGCTGATCGAGCCGAACAAGACGCTCGCCGCCCAGATCGCCAACGAGCTGCGCGAGATGCTGCCGCACAACGCGGTGGAGTACTTCGTCAGCTACTACGACTACTACCAGCCCGAGGCCTACGTCCCCCAGACCGACACCTACATCGAGAAGGACTCCTCGATCAACGACGAGGTGGAGCGGCTGCGGCACTCGGCCACGATGAGCCTGCTCACCCGCCGCGACGTCGTGGTGGTGGCCACCGTCTCCTGCATCTACGGCCTGGGCACCCCCTCGGAGTACGTCGACCGCGCGGTCCGGCTGCGGGTGGGGGAGTCCCACGACCGTGACCGGCTGCTGCGGGACCTGGTGCACGAGCAGTACACCCGCAACGACCTGTCCTTCACCCGAGGCACCTTCCGGGTGCGCGGCGACACCGTCGAGATCTTCCCGGTGTACGAGGAGCTGGCGGTCCGGGCGGAGATGTTCGGCGACGAGGTCGAGCGGCTGTACTACCTTCACCCGCTGACCGGCGAGGTGGTTCGCGAGGTCGAGGAGGTCTTCGTCTTCCCGGCCACCCACTACGTCGCCGGCCCGGAGCGGATGGAGCGGGCTGTCCGCGGGATCGAGACCGAGCTGGCCGAGCGGCTGGCCGAGCTGGAGCGCGGCGGCAAGCTGCTGGAGGCGCAGCGGCTGCGGATGCGCACGACGTACGACGTCGAGATGATGCGCCAGGTCGGCTCGTGCTCGGGCATCGAGAACTACTCGATGCACATCGACGGCCGACACCCCGGAGACCCGTCGTACACCCTGCTCGACTACTTCCCGGACGACTTCCTGCTGGTGATCGACGAGTCGCACGTGACCGTGCCGCAGATCGGCGGGATGTACGAAGGCGACGCCTCACGCAAGCGGATGCTGATCGAGCACGGCTTCCGGCTCCCGTCGGCCGCGGACAACCGGCCACTGCGCTGGGACGAGTTCACCGAGCGGATCGGGCAGACGGTCTACCTGTCGGCGACGCCGGGGCCGTTCGAGCTCGGCCGGGTGGTCAGCGGCACCGGCGGCATCGTCGAGCAGATCATCCGGCCGACCGGGCTGGTCGACCCCGAGGTGCTGGTCAAGCCGACCAAGGGCCAGATCGACGACCTGATCCACGAGATCCGGCTGCGCGCCGAGCGGGACGAGCGGGTGCTGGTCACCACGCTGACCAAGAAGATGTCCGAGGACCTCACCGACTATCTGCTGGAGATGGGCATCCGGGTGCGCTACCTGCACTCGGAGGTGGACACGCTGCGCCGGGTAGAGCTGTTGCGCGAGCTGCGCAAGGGCGAGTTCGACGTGCTGGTGGGGATCAACCTGCTGCGCGAGGGCCTGGACCTGCCCGAGGTGTCGCTGGTGTCGATCCTCGACGCGGACAAGGAGGGCTTCCTGCGCTCCGGCACCTCGCTGATCCAGACCATCGGCCGGGCCGCGCGGAACGTCTCCGGCCAGGTGCACATGTACGCCGACACGATTACCCCCTCGATGAGCAAGGCCATCGAGGAGACCAGCCGGCGGCGCGAGAGGCAGCTCACGTACAACCGCGAGCACGGCATCGACCCGCAGCCGCTGCGCAAGAAGATCGCCGACATCCTGGACGACATCTACCGCGAGGCCGCCGACACTGGGGCGGCCACGGGCGTGGCCGCGGGGGGGACCGAGCTGGTGGGCGGCTCCGGTCGGCAGCAGTCGCGCGGCAAGGCGCCGGTCCCCGGTACGTCGTCGCGCGCCGGCCGGTCGGCCGGCGTGGTTGGGGTGGGGGCACACGCCAAGGAGCTGGCCGGGATGCCGCGGGCCGAGCTGGCCGACCTGATCCAGCAGCTTTCCGACCAGATGCTGGAGGCCGCGCGCAACCTGCAGTTCGAGCTGGCCGCCCGGCTGCGGGACGAGATCGCCGAGCTGAAGAAGGAGCTCCGCGCGATGGACGCCGCTGGCCTGCGGTAGCCACCGCGGGCAGGCCCCTGCCGGCCGTCGTCCGTCACTGCAGGCAGAACTCGTTGCCTTCCGGGTCGGTCATGGTCACGGCAAAGCCGGTCATGTCGTCGTGCTCGTACAGCCGGGTCGCGCCCGCCGCGGTCAGCCGGTCGGCCGCGGCGTACACCCGGGACCGCCGCTCCTCCTTCGGCGTGCCGCGCCCGCCGCCGACGTTCACGTCCAGATGCACCCGGTTCTTCACCGTCTTGGGCTCAGGCACCCGCTGGAAGAACAGCCGCGGGCCGACACCGTCCGGGTCGACCACCGCGGCATAGCCATCCCACATCTCCTCCGGGATGCCGGCCTGCTGAGCCCACTCCTCCCAGGTCGCGAACCCGGGCGGCGGCGGCTCCAGCATGTAGCCGAGCACGGTCGCCCAGAACGTGGCCAGCTTCGACGGGTTGGCACAGTCGAACACCACCTGCACTCCCGTCGCCATCTCAGACCCCCTTCGACCGTGCCGTAGGCTAGCGGGGGTCGCTGACGGATCTCTCGCCGACACACCGCCACGGGCGGTGAATGGACTACCGCTCAAGTCCACCCTCGGTGAGGTGGTGCAGAATGGGACCGAAGTTGTGGAGGGGAGTATCCCTTCGCGGCGGGGTCGTCATCACGGCGCGGCAGCGTGCCCGGTCCCGTCGGCCCGACCGGACTCGGGTGGGAGAGACCTCCGGTGTAGGACGCCCTGTTGCCGTCGCGCCGGAGGAGGACCGTGAACCCCCCCACCTGGGTCTGGATCCTGACGGTCGCTGCCCTGCTGATGTTGCTCGCCGTCGACCTGCTCGTCGTCGACCGCCGGCCGCATGAGGTGACGGTCGGCGAGGCGGCCCGGTGGGTGGCCTTCTACGTCGGCCTGGCGGTGCTGTTCGGGATCGGCATCGGACGGCTTGCGGGTGGCCGGTACGCCGGGGAGTTCTTCGCCGGCTACATCACCGAGTACAGCCTCTCGGTGGACAACCTGTTCGTCTTCGTGGTCATCATCTCGGCGTTCGGCGTGCCGGCGATCCATCAGCACAAGGTGCTCCTGTTCGGCATCCTGACGGCGCTGATGCTGCGCGGGCTGTTCATCGCGGCCGGGGCGGCGATCATCTCGGCGTTCGAGTGGGTCTTCTACATCTTCGGCGCGTTCCTCGTCTACACCGCCTACAAGCTGGCCTTCTCCGGTGGACAGCAGCCCAGCGACTACCAGGAGAACGCCGCGCTGCGGCTGGCCCGCAGGGTGCTGCCCATGACCGACCGCTACCACGGTGCCAGGTCGGTCGTACGGGTTGGGGGCAGGTGGCACGTCACGCCGATGCTGGTGGTGATGCTGGCGATCGGCACGACCGACCTGCTGTTCGCGCTCGACTCCATCCCGGCGGTCTTCGGGCTGACCAAGGAGCCGTTCCTGGTCTTCACCGCCAACGCCTTCGCGTTGATGGGGCTGCGCCAGCTCTACTTCCTGATCGGGGGCCTGCTGACCCGGCTGGTCTACCTCAGCCAGGGGCTGGCCATCATCCTGGGCTTCATCGGGGTCAAGCTGATCCTGGAGGCGCTGCATGCCAGCGGGGCGCAGTGGGCGCCGCACATCGGCATCGTGGCCTCCCTCGCGGTGATCGTTGGCGTGCTCACCGTCACCACGGTGCTCAGCCTGGTCAAGGTCAGGCGCGACCCGAAGGCGGCCCGCCAGCTTCCTGACCAGCCCTAGCCACGCCGCGTGCAGTCCTTGTCCGCGGGCGAGCGACCGGACCTGCGGTTGATGTCACGCTGGTGGGGTCCAGCGCGTCAGCGTAGGAGCAGCCAGAGCAGGACGGCGACGAGGATCAGAAGGAGGACGGACCCGGCGATCCACCTGACCGTGCCGGAGCCGGACCGCGAAGCCTGGGCGTTCGCAGCGTCAGCACGGTTGACGAACGCCCGGAACATCTGGGTGCTCGCGATCGGGTCCTCATGGTCATCAGACATGACCGGACACTCTAGTGACACCCGGGTCTGGCGGCACCTTGGGCAAGACGGGCAGCTTTACTTGCCTTTATGGGCAAACATGTCCCCTGGCGTCGGGCCGGCGCCTAACCTGAGCGGGAGTCGCATCGCAGCCAGCCGGCTTGGGACGCTGCTCGGGGGATGGCCATGGAGCATGGTGGGCCGCCGCGTGTCCGGCGGTATTTCACGAGGGTAGCGGCCGACGACGGCCGCCAACGATCACGATCTCTGGCCGTAGTGTCGAGCTGTCCTGGCCCGGCGCGGATGCACTGCCCGCGCGTGCCATCGAGCCGCCGACGGTCGAGACGAGCCAGTAGCTGTCGCGCCGGAGATTGGGCGCGCTCCACTAGCTAGGCCGCACTTCACTAGCTCGTCGGTGCGGTCACGGCCGGGCATCCGCCGCGCACCGCGTCGCCACAGACGCCCGCCAGACCGTGCGCCGAGAGGTGTCCCGCGATGATGCGTTGGATTGTTGGATCGAGCCTGAGGTCGGCGCGGCTGGTCGTCGCTGCCGCCGTGGCCCTGCTTGCCGTCGGGATCATACAGCTTCGGCACGCGCCGGTGGACGCCTACCCGGAGTTCGTGCCGCCGACGGTGCAGATCCAGACCGAGGCCCTCGGCCTGTCCGCCGCCGAGGTCGAGCAGTTGATCACCGTCCCCCTAGAGCAGGACCTGCTCAACGGCGTGCCGTGGCTGGACAAGATCACCTCTGAGTCCAGGACCGGGCTGTCCTCGATCGACCTGGTCTTCGAAGCCGGCACGAACGTGCTGCGGGCCCGGCAGATGGTGCAGGAGCGCCTGTCGCAGGCGCATGCGCTGCCCGCCGTCGGCAGCCCGCCGATCATGATCCAGCCGCTGTCCTCGACCAGCCGGGTCATGATGATCGGGCTGTCGTCGAAGGAGCTGTCGCTCATCGACATGTCGGTGCTGGCGCGGTGGAAGATCCGGCCGAAGCTGATGGGCATCCCCGGCGTGGCGAGCGTCGCCATCTGGGGCCAGCGTGACCGGCAGCTACAGGTCCAGGTCGACCCGGACCGGCTGCGCCAGTACGGCATCTCGCTGAACCAGGTCATCGACACGGCAGGCAACGCGCTGTGGGTGTCGCCGCTGACCTTCGTGGAGGCCTCGACGCCGGGCACGGGCGGTTTCATCGACACCGCCAGCCAGCGGTTCGGCGTCCAGCACATCCTCCCGATCACCTCGCCGGCCCAGCTCGCGTCGGTGACCGTCGAGGACAGCGGCGGCCGGAGGCTGCGCCTCGGTGACGTGGCCCACGTGGTCGAGGACCACCAGCCGCTGATCGGTGACGCGGTCCTGGACGGCGCCCCCAGCCTGATGCTGGTCATCCAGAAGTTCCCCGAGGCCAACACGCTCGCGGTGACCAAGGCTGTCGAGGAGGCGATGGCGGCCCTCACGCCGGGGCTGTCCGGTGTCCAGATCGACACCACCGTCTACCGACCGGCGAGCTTCCTCGAGACCGCGCTGCACAACCTGGGCATCCGGGGGCTGATCGGTCTGGTCCTGGTCGGGGCGCTGCTCCTCGCGTTCTTCTCCTGGCGGGTCGCGCTCATCAGCTTCGTGACGATCCCGCTGGCGCTGGTCGCGGCGGCGTACGTGCTCTACCTGCGGGGCGCGCCGTTCAACATGATGATCCTGGCCGGGCTCGCAGCCGCGCTCGGTGCCGTCGTCGACGACGCGGTCGTCGGCGTCGACGTGGTCAGGCGCAGGCTCCGGGAGCGGCGCGGGTCCGACGACGGCAGGTCGACGTCCGCGGTCATCGTCGAGGCGCTGCTCGAGGTGCGCGGGCCGCTCATGTACGCCACGCTGGTCGTCCTGATCGCCGCGCTTCCGGTGGCGGTCCTGGGTGGCGTGGCCGGTTCGTTCACGCGGCCACTGGTCGTCGCGTACTGCCTGGCGGTGCTGGCGTCGATGCTGGTGGCGCTGACCGTCACGCCAGCGCTGGCCCACCTGCTGCTGGCCGGTGCGCGGCCGGAACGGCGACCGAGCCCGATGGCACGGTGGACGGAGCGCACCTTCGACCGGGTCGCCGCCCGGTTCGTGGGCCGGCCAGGCCGGGCGTACGCCGTGGTCGCCGTCCTCGTCCTGGCTGGCCTCGCGGTCATCCCGCAGCTCGACCGCCGGTCCCTGATCCCGGCGCCACGGGACCAGGATGTGCTGATCCAGGTCCAGGCCGCGGCGGGAACGTCGCTGCAGGAGATGGACCGGATCACCACGACGGCCAGCCGGGAGCTGCGCGCCCTGCCCGGGGTGCGGGACGTCGGGGTCCACGTGGGACGGGCCATCATCTCTGACCGGCCGGTGAACGTGAACTCCGCCGAGGTCTGGGTCAGCATGGCCGGCTCGGCCGACCACGGCTCGACGCTCGCCGCCATCCAGCGCGTGGTGAACGGCTACCCCGGGCTGCGCAACCAGGTCCTGACCTACCAGGAGGACCGGCTCGCGGCGGCCCGGACCGGCCCGGCCCAGCCGCTCGTGGTGCGGGTCTACGGCCCGGACCTGCAGGTGCTGCGGACCGAGGCCGAGACGGTGCGGCGCGAGCTGGCGGCCGTCAGCGGCGTCGTCCGGCCGGTGGTGGAGACCCCGGCCGTCGAGCCCACCCTGCAGATCGAGGTCAACCTCGCCACGGCCGAGAAGTACGGGATCAAGCCGGGCGACGTCCGGCGGTCGACGGCGACGCTGCTGTCCGGCCTGCTGGTTGGCAACCTGTACGACGAGCAGAAGATCTTCGACGTCGTGGTCTGGGGCACCTCCCCGACCCGGCACAGCCTGACCAGCGTGCAGAACCTGCTGATCGACACGCCGTCGGGCGGGCACGTGCGGCTGCGGGACGTCGCCTCGGTGCGCATCGGGCCGTACCCGACGGTGATCCGGCACGACGCGGTCTCCCGGAGCCTCGACGTGACCGCCGGCGTCAGCGGCCGGCAGCTCGGTGCCGTGGTGGCCGACGTCAAGAGCCGGCTGGGGGCGCTCACCTACCCGCTGGAGTACCGGGCGGAGGTGGTCAGCGCCACCGGTGAGCAGGGCTCCGGCCCGCTGGTGCTGGGCTTTGCGCTGGCCGCCGTCGTCGGCATCGTCCTGCTGCTGCAGGCGGCCAGCCGGAGCTGGCGGGTCGCGGCCCTGCTCCTCGTGACGCTGCCGCTGGCCGGCGTGGGCGGGGTGCTGGCCGGGTCGCTGGCCGGCGGCATCATGTCGGCCGGCGCGCTGACCGGCTTCCTGGTGGTGCTCGCGGTCACGGTGCGGCACGGCCTCCTGCTCGTTCGCGGGTACCAGCGGCTCGCCGAGAGCGAGGCGGTCGACGGGACCGAGCTGGTCCGGCGCGGCACGCGGGAGCGGGTGGCGCCGATCATGCTCACCGCCCTGGCGACGGCGGCCGCCGTGCTGCCGTTCGCGGTGTCCGGTGGGGTCGCCGGCACGGAGATCCTGCACCCGCTGGCCGTCGTGGTCCTCGGCGGGCTGGTCACCTCGACGCTGGTCACGCTGTTCGTGCTGCCCGCCCTGTACCTCCGGTTCGGGTCGAGCCAGCGGCCCGCTCCTCCGGGCTCGACATTCACCCCAGCCGTACCACGGGTTAGCTGAACGGAGGCGCATGATGCGACACCTCAGGTGGTTCGCGGCGGTGCTCGTCGTCGCTGGCGTGACAGTGTCCGGTTGTGGGGCGCGTGGCCCGGGCCTCGGCGAGGCGTCGAACAACGCCGTGACGGTCGAGGCCATCGACGGCACGGACGTGCAGCGGGTGATCCTGGCACCGGAGGCGGCGCAACGGCTCGGCGTCAGGACCGAGGCGGTGCGGTCGGCCCCCGCGGGCGGCGAGGCCCGCACGGTGATCCCGTTCGCCGCCGTGTTCTACGACGCGGACGGGATAACCTGGACCTTCACCAGCCCCACGAAGCTGACCTTCGTCCGCCAGCGCATCACCGTCGACCGGATCGAGGGCGATCTCGCCTACCTGCGTGAGGGCCCGGCTCTGGGCACGGCCGTGGTCACGGTCGGTGCCGCGGAGCTGTTCGGCGCCGAGTACGGGGTCGGTGGGGAATGACCGCACCGGAGCGCCGGACGCTGATGCGCGGGATCGTCGGCAGCAGCCTGCGGTTCCGGTTCATCGTGGTCGCGGCGGCCGTCGGGATGATGGTGTTCGGCTTGGCCCAGCTCCCCCGGATGCGGGTCGACGTGTTCCCCGAGTTCGCCCCGCCGCGGGTGGAGATCCAGACCGCCTGTCTCGGCCTGTCCACCGCCGACGTGGAGTCCCTCGTCACCGTACCTCTCGAACAGGCCCTGAACGGCGTCGCGCGGCTCGCCGACCTGCGCTCCAAGTCGGTGCCGCAGCTCTCCTCGATCGAAATGATCTTCGCGCCTGGCACCGATCTGCTGGCCGCTCGCCAGCTCGTGCAGGAGCGGCTCGACACGGTCTCCCACACGCTGCCGACCTGGGCAGCTCCGCCGGTCATCCTGCCACCCGTGGCGGCGACCGGCCGGGCCGTGCAGATCGGGATGTCGTCGAAGGACCACTCGCTCATCGCGATGTCCATGATGGCCTACTGGACGATCCGGGCCCGCCTGCTGCGCGTCCCCGGCGTGGCCAACGTGGCCATCTGGGGCGAACGGCTGCAGATGATGACCGTGCAGGTCGAGCCGGCGAAGATGACGGCACGCAACGTCGCCCTGGACGAGGTGATGGAGGCTACCGCGGACTCGGTGGACTCCGGCCTGCTCAAGTTCTCCACTGGCTCGGTGATCGGCACCGGGGGGCTGATCCAGACGTCGGCCCAGCAGGTGGGCATCCGGCACGTGCTGCCCATCATCGCACCGGCGGACCTGGCCCGGATCCCGCTGCGGGCCAAGGACGGCGCGCGGCTGCGGATCGGCGACGTGGCCAAGGTCGTCGAGACGCACCAGCCGCTCATCGGCGACGCGGTGATCAACGACGGCCCGGGGCTGCTGCTGGTGGTGGAGAAGCTGCCCTGGGCCAACACCATCGAGCTGACCCGGGGCGTGGAAGAGGCGATCAAGGCGCTGCAGCCCGGCCTGCCCGGTGTCCAGTTCAACACCAAGATCTTCCAGCAGGCGAGGTTCATCGACACCGCGATCCATAACCTGCGGCAGGCCCTGCTGCTCGGCTTCCTGCTCGTCGTCGTGATCCTCGTCGCGTTCCTCTTCGAATGGCGGGTCGCGCTGATCAGCCTGGTCACGATCCCGCTGGCGCTGATGGCGACCATGCTGGTGCTGCACTGGCGCGGCGCCACCGTGAACACGATGACGCTGGCCGGGCTTGTGATCGCCTTGGGCGCCGTCGTCGACGACGCGATCATCGACGTCGAGAACATCCTGAGACGGCTGCGCCAGAACCGCCGTGAGGGCACCGGGAAGTCCACCGCCGCCACGATCCTCGACGCCTCGGTCGAGGTCCGCGGCCCGATCGTGTACGCGACGCTGATCATCGTCGCGGCGGCCGTGCCGATCTTCCTGCTGTCGGGCCTGACCGGCGCGTTCTTCCGGCCCCTCGCGCTGTCCTACACGCTGGCGATCGTCGCCTCCATGGTGGTGGCGCTGACCGTGACGCCGGCCCTGTGCCTCATCCTGCTGCGCAACGCGCCGGTCGAGCGGCACGAGTCGCCGCTGGTGCGTTGGCTGCAGCGCCGGTACACCGCGCTGCTGTCCCGGATCATCGGCCGGCCGCGCGGCGCCTACGTCACCTTCACCGCGATCACGGTGGTCGGCCTGCTGGTGGTGCCCCAGCTCGGGCAGTCGCTGTTCCCCACCTTCAAGGAGCGGGACTTCCTGGTCCACTGGATCGCGCTGCCCGGCACGTCCGCGGCCGAGGAGGAGCGGACGACGATCCAGGTCAGCCGCGAGCTGCGGGCCATCCCGGGAGTGCGCAGCTTCGGCTCCCATATCGGCCAGGCCTTCCTGGGCGAGGAGATCGCGGGGGTCAACTTCGGCGAGCACTGGATCAGCGTCGACGACTCCGTCGACCTGGAGCAGACGCTGCGGTCGATCCGGGCGGTCCTCGACAAGTACCCGGGTCTCTACCGGGACGTGCTGACGTACCTGAACGAGCGGATCGAGGAGGTCCTCACCGGCGCCAAGGAGGCCATCGTCGTCCGCGTCTACGGACCGGACCTGAACGTCATCCGCGGCAAGGCGGCCGAGGTGGAGAAGATCCTCGCTGCCATCCCCGGCACCGTCGACAGCCACGTGGACCTCCAGGTCGACGTACCCCAGGTCGAGGTCGAGGTCAACCTCGCCAAGGCCGCCCGGTACAAGCTGAAGCCGGGCGACGTGCGGCGTGCGGCGTCCACGCTGGTGGCCGGCGAGGAGGTCGGCGACATCTTCCGCGCCGGTAAGGCGTACGACGTGGTGGTGTGGAGCACGCCCGAGACCCGGGCGAACGTGAACAGCATCAGCAAGCTGCTCATCGACACGCCGTCGGGACAGCGGGTCCGGCTCGGCGACGTGGCCACGGTGCGGGTCCGGCCGATCCCGAACCTGATCGAGCGGCAGGCTGACTCCCGGCGGATCGACGTCGCCTCCAACGTGGCCGGGCGCGACCTCGGGTCGGTGGTGCACGACCTCAACGTCAAGCTGGCGGGCGTGCAGTTCCCGCGCGGCTACCACGCCGAGGTGCTCGGGGAGTACAAGGAGCGGCAGGCCGCCACCAGCCGCCTGTACGTCCTGGCGATCGGCGCCGGCCTCGTGATCTTGCTGCTGCTCCAGGCGTCGTTCGGGAGCTGGAAGCTGTCCCTGCTCGCCTTCCTGACGCTGCCGATGGCCCTGGTGGGCGGGATCCTCGCCGCGTACGGCACCAGCGCCGTCATCTCGCTCGGGTCGCTGGTCGGGCTGTTCACCGTCTTCGGGATCGCCGCCCGCAACGGCATCCTGCTGGTCAACCACTGCCAGCACCTAGAGAAGCACGAGGGGGAGACCTTCGGGCCCGCGCTGGTGCTGCGCGGGGCCCGGGAGCGGCTCTCCCCGATCCTGATGACGTCGCTGGCGACCGGGCTGGCCCTGGTGCCGCTGGTGGCGCTCGGCGACCGCCCCGGCCACGAGATCGAGTACCCGCTGGCCATCGTCATCCTCGGCGGCCTGGTCACCTCGACCCTGCTCAACCTGTTCGTGCTGCCGTCGCTCTACCTCCGTTTCGGCCAGCGCCGACCTTCGCGGCAGCGGCGGCGAGCCATCGAGAAAGGCGTGCCCAATGTCCAGTAAACGGAGCGCCGGCTTAGCCGGGGCCATCACCCTCGGGGTCATCCCGCTGCTTCTCGTGGGTTGCGCCGACCCACGAGGCGCCGCCGGTCAGGCAGCCGGTACGACAGCGGCAGGTACCACGGCAGCCAGCCCCATGGCCGCTGTCCTGTCCACGACCTCCGCTACCCCGCAGCCGCCGCGGTTCGACCCGGCCGACTTCACCCACCCGGCCAGGATCAACAACAAGTGGTTACCACTGGTGCCCGGGACCCAGTTCACCCTCGACGGGCAGCTCGTGAGCGACACCGGTGAGCTCGTCCCGCACCGCGTGGTGCTCACCGTCACCGACCTGACCAAGGTGATCGGCGGGGTGCGGACGGTCGTCCTCTGGGACCGGGACTTCAACGCGGGCCAGCTCGCGGAGGCCGAGCTCGCCTTCGAGGCGCAGGACAACACCGGGAACGTCTGGAACATCGGCGAGTACCCGGAGGAGTACGAGAATGGGATGTTCACCGGCGCCCCGAGCACCTGGATCAACGGTGTGGCGGGGGCCAAGGGTGGCTATGGAATGCTGGCGGCACCTGCGGTGGGCACCCCCGTCTACGTCCAGGGGAGCGTGCCCGCGATCAAGTTCCTCGACTACGCACAGGTGTCCAAGACCGGCCAGCAGGTCTGCGTCCGGCTCGGCTGCTACCGCGACGTCCTGGTGGTCGACGAGTGGAGCCCGCTCGACCCGACCAGCGGCCACCAGCTCAAGTACTACGCGCCGGGCGTAGGCAACATCCGGATCGGCGCCGTGGGCGGCGAGCAGCAGGAGTTCCTGGAGGTGACCAAGATCGTGCACCTGAGCCGGAACGAGCTGGCGGCGGCCCGGGCGGCGGCCCTGGCGCTGGACAAGCACGCCTACGAGGTCAGCAAGGTGTACCGGGGCACCGCCCCCGCCGGGTGAGGACCTCTCGTACGCCGTACTACATTTGCCGCATGAAGGTCATCAGCCAGAGGGAGCTTCGGGACAACCCGGATGCGGTCATGGACACCGTAGAGGCCGGTGAGACCTATCACGTCACCCGCAACGGCGTTGTGGTCGCCGAGCTGCGCCCACTGTCCCGTAGACCGCGCCTGAGCGCCGAGGAGCTGGTCGAGCGGTACAAGAAGCTGCTCCTGGGGTGAATTTACCCATATGGTCAATACCTGTCCGAGCTACGCGGGACCCGCAAGAGCCGACTGCGCCACCAACTGGAGCGAGACCCCTGCGACGAGCCCAACGAGTCTGCGCTACACCACCCGCAGCACCACCGACCCCGGAACCCGCCAGGTCACCCGCACCATCGAACTCCAGCCCCTGAAACCCCGGCCGGCCTAACTCATGGCCATTGTGCCCAGCCCGAAACAGCGAGTCGCGCTGCCATCGAGCTTCAAGCGGCTAACACCTGGCCTCCCACAGGGAGGAGATGGGGAGCGAGACGAGCCGGTCGCCGAAAGTGATGCTGCCCTGGCGGCCGGTGTGAAGAACGACTCCCCGCGTGAACTGGGGGCCGAGCAGGTCACGCAGAGCAGCGAGCCCGCGGAAGTCTTCCGCCGTCACGGTGTCCTTCGCCTTGGCCTCGACCCCGACAACCTGCCCATCATCGCGTTCGATGACCACATCGACCTCCGCACCGCCGCTGACCCGCCAGTGGTGTAGGCGTACGGCGGTGTCGCTCCAGGTGGACTGCTTGGCCAGCTCGTTGACGATAAAGGTCTCGATCAAGGGTTCGCGAGCGGGCGTGACCGGCAGCGCCAGCGACTCCGGGGAGATGCCCAGCAGGGGCGCCGCCAGCCCGGTGTCGGTGAGGTGCAGTTTCGGGTGCTTGACTACTCGGGCAGTCATGTTTCGGGACCAGGCGGGCAGACGGTGGATCAGAAAGACCGCTTCCAGGAGCTCCAGATACCGGTTTACGGTGCCGCGGTGCAGGCCGGTCTTGTTGGAGGTGTTGGCGCTGTTGTGCTCCTGGGCCGTTATCGACGCGAGGTAGGAAAGCAGTGAGGCAATGGCGCTTGGCTCGTTGACTCTGGCCATCTCACGTATGTCTCGCTCGGAGATGGCCTGTACGTAGCTTCGGAACCATGCTCGGCGAGCGCGGGCAGTCCGCATCAAGGCAGGCTCGGGAAAGCCACCTCGGCAGACTCGGGTGAAGTAGTCAAGGCGGTCTACCGCGGATGTTTCCAGGCCCGCCAACGAGCTGGGATCGGCGAAGATGATGTCGATGAAGCGGTCGGACCTTCCCTCGAGCTCTCCCGGGGAGAACGGCCAGACGTCCACCACAGCCACCCGGCCGGCCAGCGACTCCGACAGGCTCGGCGTTGTCAGGAAGCGCGTCGAGCCGGCCAGCACGTAACGCCCCGGAGTCGGCTTGGCGTCGACCTCCGCCTTGATCGCTCGTAGCAGCGGATCTCCACCCCGTTGAACCTCGTCGATGAACCGGGGCTTGGTACCGCTGCTGGCGAACGACACCGGATCGGCGGTCGCCGCCTGAAGCAGCTGCTCATTGTCCAGGTTGAGGAGCGTTCCGCCTAGCTGGCGATGGATCGCGTCGAGCAAGGTGCTCTTCCCAGCCTGGCGCGGACCGTTGAGGACCACCCCGCGAAAGGTTGACAGGTGCTCCCGCATGACGGCATAGCACGCGCGGGAGGTTCGGTTCGGCCACGTGTCTTCCTGGCTGGCTGAGATGTCGACCCAGTGTACATTTCCCAGGGCGCTGAGTATACATTTCACAGAACCTTGCGTGTACATTTCCCGGAGCCCGGGAGCCGACATCTGACAGGTCGGTCAGCCGACACATGAGTCACCGACAGGTCTGGGGGCCCGCTGAGGTCTTCGGTGCGGACGGTCGCGCTGGCCTTGGTCTCGATGCCGATCACTCGGCCGTCCGATGTCTCGACTACGGCGTCGACCTCGAGGTTTGTCCCTGGTGCGGTAGTGGAGGCGGGCGCGCTCCTGTGACCAGGTCAGTTGCCGGGCGAGTTCCATGAGCACGAGGTTCTCGATCATGGCGCCGGCCGCGCCGCCCGGGTCGGCGAGGCGGTTGGGGTCCTGGCCGATGAGGTGACACGCGCTCGTCCCCGGCCTTCTTGGCTCCCTTCAGCTCCGGGGTAAGGGGTCGGGCTGCTCCACGCACACGCCAGGGCCGATGGTTTCCTACGGCAGCAGGTCGTGCCTCCGTGTCGCGGTTTCAAGATCGGTCCGGAACTGATCCAGGTCGGCGAGGGCGTAGAGCCCGTCGATCCGGCGCGACCCCGAGAGCGCGTACATGCGCCGGAAGTCGCCCATCCGGCGAAGCCAGCCGATGCCATCGACCACAGCGAACACATACTGGTGGGCGAACCGAACGTTGGCCATCTCGGTGACCTCGCTCACGGCAGCCGTCAGCTTTGACCCGGTCGAGTCGAAGCCCTTGCAGGCAACGGTGATGAGTGCGGCCGTGAAGTTGGGCACCACGAGGTCGGCCGGGCCGGTCTCCCCGTTACGACCTACGAAACGCCCACGCATCGCGTACGGCAACCCGAGGTCCTTTACGATGCCCTCGACCGCATTCTCGATGAGGCGACCAGCCTCACCGGCACTGCTCGCCGTCTGTCGAGACGTTCCCCGAGCAGCCAGGATGTCGCCGAACCCGTAGGCGCGATTGCGTTGCTGCGTGAGGGCATCGAGGATGGCGAACTCGTCCTCCAACCACGCGACGAGGCCAGCCGGGTCATCGGTCGCGGCTTTGGCCCAGCTAGATGTGCCGAACCGAGAGCGCAGGAGGTTGTGCAGCTTCTCCTGCGATAACCCAACCGCGAGCCCGAGGCCGTTCACGTCCCGGGGACGTGCCGCCACCCAGGCGGTCAGTGAGTCCAAGTCGATCGTGGCGAGGGCATCGAGGCTCACCCCAGCATCGCGGATCGCCTCGGCTCCCGGTGACGCCGCAGTGGGGTCAACATGAGCTGTCAGGCGGCGAAGCCGCGCGAGATAATCCAGGAGTTCCTTGGAGTCGTCAGGCATCAGCGTCCGATGAAGATGTACTCGTCCACGCTCCGCCGGACAGCGGCGGCGTGCGTGCCGTAATGGTAGGTGTGCTCGATGGCGCGGACCTCGACGTGATCCTTGAACTCCGCCAGCAGTGCTTCTAGGGTATCGCGGTCCGGGAGCGCGTTGCTAGAGTACGACAACACGATGGTGGAGTCGTGGAACTTCTTGAACACGTCCCGGAGGCCTTCCTCGATGGTGCGGCGTGAGGAGAACTTCGTGACGCGCTTGGGAATCTTCTTGCTCTTGGTCGCGTGCATGATCGTGTCACCCACCCAGTACCGGGACAGGCCTTCGAGGAAGTGGAACCGCTTGGTGTAGTCGTTGTCGTCCGTGGGTGGAGCGTATGGCGGATCGAGGTACACTACGTCGTACCTCTTGGCCTCCAGTTCGGACACCTCCCGCGAGGTGGCGAGGCATTGCTGCCCGTTGCTGAACACCGCCCTGTTGTAGTCCTCCACTCGCTCCACGAAGTGGTCGCGCAGACTGATACGCAGGTCGCGTCGCCCGTCGTCGTACCTGCTTAGGTCACCGGTCAGGGTGAACACTCCCCGGGGCTGCTTGCGAGCTGCCGCCAGGCAGAGGGCGGCGATGGCGATGGCCCGTTTATGACCACGCATTGTGGCGATGTGGCTCCAGGCGGAGTCCAAGAACTCCAGGTCCTCCTCGGTGAAGAAGACACGGGAGAAGGTGCGTTGAATGAAGTCCCGGTCATCGGCGGGTGGACCTACGATCCGCTCTACGTCTCCCGCGGTGAGCCTGGTTGCGTGGTTAACGATGCCCGCGGTAGCGACCGCGGCAGGGAACCCCAGGTAGTCGTTGCTGTGGACGGCGTACCCTTGGTGCTTGAGCAGGTAGGACACCACACCTGACCCCGAGAACGCGTCCAGGGCGGTCCTACCACCGATCTCGTCGAAGGCTTCGGCAAGGTGTGGGAGGAGCCTGTACTTCGACCCCATCCAGCGGACCCGCGGGAAGACGGCAGCGCGCTGGGCGGCCAACTCGGAGTCGATCATCGGGTCCAGGCGAACGGTGGCCACAGGCACATCCTGCCGTAGACCACCGACGGGAACGGGGACGCCAGCCCGGCGTTTCACCAGCCGCGGGTGCGCCACTCGGGGATGTGTGGGCGCTCGGCACCCAGCGTGGTGTCCTTGCCATGGCCGGGATAGACCCAGGTCTCGTCCGGCAGCACGCCGAAGATCCGCTGCTCCAGGTCGTCCATCAGCGAGGCGAAGTTCGCCGCGTTGCCGCGGGTGTTACCCGGTCCGCCGGGGAACAGCGCGTCGCCGGTGAGCAGGTGCGGATGCCCGGTCGGGTCGTCGTACAGCAGGGCGATCGAGCCGGGCGTGTGCCCGCGCAGGTGGATGACCCGCAGCGTGCAGCGGCCGACCGGGATCGTGTCGCCGTGCCCGACCAGCTCGGTCGGCTGGACCGGCAGCGGGCCGGCGTCCAGCGGGTGTGCCACCGTGCGGGCGCCCGTCGCCCGGGCCACCTCGGCCAGCGCCTGCCAGTGGTCGCCGTGCCGGTGAGTGGTCACGATCCGGGCCAGCGGGAGCTCGTCCCCGACCAGGGCGAGCAGCCGGGGCGCCTCGTTGGCCGCGTCGACCAGCACGCCCTCGCCGGTGTCCACGCAGCGCAGCAGGTAGGCGTTGTTGTCCATCGGCCCGACGGCCAGCTTGCTGATCGACAGCGCCGGCAGCTCGCGTTCCTGGGCCGGACCACCGACCTTGACGTCTCCGGTATAGGTCATCCGGACATCTTCCCTGATCGGCGCGAGATGTGCCGGCGCGAGAACGGTCGCGCGGGAAGATCTGCGCGAGAAGGCACGCGACGCGAGTGGCGCGGGAACGCCCGTGCCCGGGCGCTCGTTCATATCGCAGCCGCACCGGGGAGGCTCTCATGACCGACCAGTACCCGTTTGACCCGTTCGAGCCACCGCCACCGCCACCGGATGAGACCCACCATCTGGTGGTCGAGCACAGGTACGGCGACCTCAGCCTGGACCGGCCGATGGTGATCATAGGCTTCCCGACGCTGGCCGACCGGCCGAAGCCGTTGCTGCGTGGCACCGAGACCTCCCAGCAGAAGGCCGACGAGGGCGATTCGTAGGCGGGCTGGACCGGCGCGGGAGAATTCTGTCGCACCCCCTGCTTAGAGTGGGGCGAACCAGACCTCCGTCGACCGAGAGAAGCCCGTGGCTGACCGTCTGATTGTTCGTGGCGCCCGCGAACACAACCTCCGAGACATCTCGCTGGACCTGCCCAGAGACAGCCTGATCGTGTTCACCGGGCTGTCCGGGTCGGGCAAGTCCAGCCTGGCGTTCGACACGATCTTCGCCGAGGGGCAGCGCCGGTATGTCGAGTCGCTGTCGGCGTACGCGCGGCAGTTCCTGGGCCAGATGGACAAGCCGGACGTCGACTTCATCGAGGGCCTGTCCCCGGCCGTGTCCATCGACCAGAAGTCGACCAGCCGCAACCCGCGCTCCACCGTGGGCACCATCACCGAGGTCTACGACTACCTCCGGCTGCTGTACGCGCGGATCGGCCGGCCGCACTGCCCGGAGTGCGGCGAGCCGATCTCCCGGCAGACCCCGCAGCAGATCGTCGACCGGGTGTTGGAGCTGCCCGAGGGCACCCGGTTCCAGGTGCTGGCGCCGGTTGTGCGCGGTCGCAAGGGCGAGTACACCGACCTGTTCGCCGAGCTGCAGACCAAGGGCTACTCGCGGGTGCGGGTGGACGGCGTCGTCCACAGCCTGACCGACCCGCCCACGCTGAAGAAGCAGGAGAAGCACACCATCGAGGTGGTGGTCGACCGGCTGGCCGTCAAGGGCTCCGCCAAGCGCCGGCTGACCGACTCGGTGGAGACCACGCTCGGGCTGGCCGGCGGCCTGGTCGTGCTCGACCTCGTCGACCTGCCGGAGGACGACCCCGCCCGGGAGCGCCGCTTCTCGGAGAGCTTCGCCTGCCCGAACGACCACCCGCTGTCCATCGAGGGGCTGGAGCCACGCACCTTCTCCTTCAACGCCCCGTACGGTGCCTGCCCGGAGTGCACCGGCCTGGGCACCCGCAAGGAGGTCGACCCGGAGCTGGTGGTGCCCGACCCGCAGCGCACCCTGGAGGAGGGCGCGATCGCCCCGTGGGCGGCCGGCCACACCAGCGAGTACTTCCTCCGCCTGCTCGTCGCGCTCGGCGACGCGAACGGGTTCACCGTGCAGACACCCTGGGAGCGGCTGCCAGCCGGCGCGCAGAAGGCGGTGCTGTACGGCCACGACACCCAGGTACACGTGCGCTACCACAACCGCTACGGCCGGGAGCGGTCGTACTACGCCAGCTACGAGGGCGTGGTGCCGTGGATCGAGCGCCGGCACGGCGAGACCGACAGCGACTACAGCCGGGAGAAGTACGAGGGGTACATGCGCGAGGTGCCCTGCCCGGCCTGCGGCGGCGCCCGGCTCAAGCCCGAGGTGCTGGCCGTGACGCTGGCCCACCCGGAGCTGGGCGACAAGTCGATCGCCGACCTGGCCGGGTGCTCGATCGGCGACGCCGCGCGCTACCTCGCCGGGCTGGAGCTCACCGACCGGGACCGGATGATCGCCGAGCGGGTGCTGAAGGAGGTGCACGCCCGGCTCGGCTTCCTGGTCGACGTCGGGCTGGACTACCTGTCCCTGGACCGGCCGGCCGCCACCCTGGCCGGCGGCGAGGCACAGCGGATCCGGCTGGCCACCCAGATCGGCTCCGGCCTGGTCGGCGTGCTGTACGTGCTGGACGAGCCGTCCATCGGCCTGCACCAGCGAGACAACCACCGGCTGATCGAGACCCTGGTCCGGCTGCGCGACCTAGGCAACACGCTGATCGTGGTCGAGCACGACGAGGACACCATCCGCACCGCCGACTGGGTGGTCGACATCGGGCCGGGCGCGGGGGAGCACGGTGGCCGGATCGTGCACTCCGGCCCGGTCGACGGGTTGCTGGCCAGCGAGGAGTCGCTGACCGGGGCGTACCTGTCCGGTCGGCGCACGATCCCGGTCCCGGCAACCCGCCGCAAGCCCACGAAGGGCAAGGCGCTGGTCGTCGAGGGCGCCCGGGAGCACAACCTGCGCGGCGTCGACGTGTCCTTCCCGCTTGGCTGCTTCGTCTCGGTCACCGGTGTGTCCGGCTCGGGCAAGTCGACCCTGGTCAACGACATCCTGTACGCCGTCCTGGCCAACCAGGTCAACGGCGCCAAGCTGGTGCCCGGCCGGCACAAGCGGGTCAAGGGGCTGGACGAGGTGGACAAGGTGGTCGGCGTCGACCAGTCGCCGATCGGCCGGACCCCGCGCTCCAACCCGGCGACCTACACCGGCGTGTTTGACCATATCCGCAAGCTGTTCGCCACCACCACCGAGGCGAAGGTGCGGGGGTACCTGCCGGGCCGGTTCTCCTTCAACGTCAAGGGCGGCCGGTGCGAGGCCTGTGCCGGCGACGGCACCATCAAGATCGAGATGAACTTCCTGCCCGACGTGTACGTCCCGTGCGAGGTGTGCAAGGGCGCGCGGTACAACCGGGAGACCCTGGAGGTGCACTACAAGGGCAAGACCATCGCCGAGGTGCTGGACATGCCGATCGAGGAGGCGTCGGAGTTCTTCGCCGCGATCCCGCCGATCCGCCGGCACCTGGCCACCCTGGTCGACGTCGGCCTGGGCTACGTCCGGCTCGGCCAGCCGGCGCCCACCCTGTCCGGGGGCGAGGCGCAGCGCGTCAAGCTGGCCAGTGAGCTGCAGAAGCGCTCCACGGGCCGGACCGTGTACGTGCTGGACGAGCCCACCACCGGGCTGCACTTCGAGGATGTCCGCAAGCTGCTCGGCGTGCTGCACAGCCTGGTGGACAAGGGAAACACGGTGATCGTCATCGAGCACAACCTGGACGTGGTCAAGACCGCCGACTGGCTGGTCGACATGGGTCCCGAGGGTGGCTCCGGCGGCGGCGCCGTGGTTGCCGAGGGCACCCCGGAGCAGGTCGCCGCGGTGGCCGCCAGCCACACCGGCGGTTTCCTCCGCACGATCCTCACCCGCTAGCCGGTCCGAGCGGCTCGATGCGGCGGTGCGCACCGCGACAGCTCCCTACCACGGCGAGAGAACCAGTGCTGGGAGGCCCAGCGGCAATACTCCCGGTATTGTTCTCGCTATGGCTACGACCACGGTCTCGTACACGCTGGATGAAGGCCTGCCGGAGCAGGTGAAGACGGCTGCCCGGCGCGCTGGGTTGTCCGCCTCGGCGTACGTCTCCCGGGAGCTGCATCGTGCGGTGCTGCGTGACGCGGCCCGCCGGTACGCCGAGTGGCTGGACTCCGACGCCCAGGTACGCGACGAGATTGCGGCGTTCCGCGGTCTCGGCGACCCCGCGGGGTCGCTGGCCGCGCTGGACGCGGCGTCGTGACGGCCCGCCGCGGCGAGGTCTGGGAGTACGCGCACCCGGACTCCGGCAAGTTCCGGGTCGTGGTGGTCAGCAACGACGTCCAGAACGACATCCCGGGTGCCTGGCCGCTGTGCGTGCTGGTGACGCGCCGTACCCCATCGGTGGGGATCCCCGCGTTCACCGTTGAGCTGGCCGACCCCGACCCGCTCGGTGGCGTCGTGCTGACCGCCACCGTGCGCGGGCTCGACCCGGCCGGGCTGGTCGTCCCCCTCGGCATGGTCACCGGAGCGACCATGACCCGGATCAGCGCCGCGCTCAAGGACCTGTTCGAGCTCAGCTAGGTGGGGCTGACCGTTCCGCCGGCTGGCTGCGTCGGGGCGACGTCGTAGGCTCATCGGGTGGCCGACCCGTCGACATACCGCCCCATGCCGGGGACGGTGCCCGACGAGCCCGGGGTGTACCGCTTCCGGGACGAGCGCGGCCGGGTGATCTACGTGGGCAAGGCGAAGAGCCTGCGCGCCCGGCTGTCGTCGTACTTCCAGGACCTCGGCAACCTGCATCCGCGGACCCGGCAGATGGTGAGCACCGCGGCCGGCGTCGAGTGGACGGTGGTGTCCACCGAGGTCGAGGCGCTGCAGCTCGAGTACTCCTGGATCAAGGAGTTCGACCCGCGGTTCAACGTCAAGTACCGCGACGACAAGAGCTATCCCAGCCTCGCCGTGACGATGTACGAGGAGTTCCCCCGGCTGCAGGTGATGCGCGGGCCGAAGAAGAAGGGCGTGCGCTACTTCGGGCCGTACGCGCACGCCTGGGCGATCCGGGAGACGCTGGACCTGCTGCTGCGGGTGTTCCCGGCCCGGACCTGCTCGGCCGGGGTGTTCACCCGGGCTGGGCAGATCGGCCGGCCGTGCCTGCTCGGCTACATCGGCAAGTGCTCGGCGCCGTGCGTCGGCCGGGTCACCGCCGAGGAGCACCGCCGGATCGTGACCGACTTCTGCGACTTCATGGCCGGGCGGGGGGAGCAGTTCGTCCGCAGGCTGGAGAAGGAGATGGTGGCCGCCTCGACCGAGCTGGAGTTCGAGCGGGCGGCCCGGATCCGTGACGACATCGCCGCGTTGCGCAAGGCGATGGAGAAGAACGCGGTGGTCCTCGGCGACGGAACCGACGCCGACGTGGTGGCCTTCGCGCAGGACGCGCTGGAGGCGGCGGTGCAGGTCTTCCACGTCCGCGGTGGCCGGGTCCGCGGCCAGCGCGGCTGGGTGGTGGACAAGGTCGAGGACGTCACCACCGGCGACCTGGTCGAGCACTTCGTCACCCAGTTCTACGGCGACGGCGACGGCACCGGAACGGAGCCGGGTGACTCGGCGGCGGAGGAGGTGCCCCGCGAGGTGCTGGTGCCGGAGCTGCCGGGCTCTGCCGCGGCGCTGGTCGAGTGGCTGTCCGCGCGGCGCGGCACCAAGGTGTCGCTGCGGGTGCCGCAGCGCGGCGACAAGCGGGCGCTGTACGAGACGGTGGAGCGCAACGCCGGCCAGGCGTTCGCCCAGCACAAGCTGCGCCGGGCCGCCGACCTCACCGCCCGGTCGCGCGCCTTGCAGGAGATCCAGGAGGCGCTGGGGCTGGACGACGCGCCGCTGCGGGTTGAGTGCTTCGACGTCTCGCACGTGCAGGGCACCAACGTGGTGGCCAGCATGGTGGTCTTCGAGGACGGCCTGCCGCGCAAGAGCGAGTACCGCCGGTTCGCCCTGCGCGGCGACTTCGGGGACGATGACACGGCGTGGATCTACGAGGTGACCCGGCGCCGGTTCGCCCGCTACGTCGAGGACCGGGCCAGGTCCGGCCAGCCGGGCGGGGACGCCGCCGGCACGCCGGTCGATCCCGAGACCGGGCGGCCGCGTACCTTCGCCTACCCGCCCAACCTGGTCGTGGTGGACGGCGGCCCGCCGCAGGTGGCGGCCGCGCAGCGGGCGCTGGACGAGCTCGGCGTCGGCGAGGTGAGCCTGGTGGGGCTGGCCAAGCGGCTGGAGGAGGTCTGGCTGCCCGGCGAGGACGACCCGGTGATCATGCCGCGCAGCTCCGAAGGGTTGTACCTGCTGCAGCGGGTCCGCGACGAGGCGCACCGCTTCGCCATCACCTACCACCGGGCCAAGCGGTCCAAGGCGATGACCAGCTCGGCCCTGGACGGCGTACCCGGGCTGGGGAAGACCCGGCGCAAGGCGCTGCTGGCCCACTTCGGTTCGCTGAAGCGGCTCCGGGCGGCCGGCGTCGAGGACATCATGGCCGTGCCGGGTGTCGGCCGGCGCACCGCCGAGGCTGTGCTTGCAGCGCTGGCGGGCCCGCAAGCCGGGCCGGACGCCGCACCCGCGCCGGCTGTCAACCCGGCAACCGGCGAGATCATCGAGGGGGGCGGGTGAGGGACCGCAGAGCAGGGCAGGCCGAGCGTGCCGCTGCCGAGGGCGAGCACGGCGCCGAGCACGGGGGCAGCAGCCCTGGGCTGGACGTGGTGATCGTGACCGGGCTGTCCGGCGCGGGCCGCAGCACCGCGGCCAAGTGCCTGGAGGACCTCGGGTACTTCGTGGTGGACAACCTGCCGCCCGAGCTGATCGCCACCATGGTTGACCTGGGCAGCCGGTCCGAGGGGGCGGTGACCCGGATCGCGGTGGTGATGGACGTGCGCAGCCGGGCGTTCTCGGCCGACCTGCGGTCGGTGATCGTCGACCTCGACCGGGGCGGCTCGGCACCTAAGGTGCTGTTCCTCGAGGCGGCCGACGACGTGCTGATCCGCCGGTTCGAAAGCGTCCGGCGGGCGCACCCGCTGGCCGACCGGATCGCCGACGGCCTGGCCGCCGAGCGCGAGCTGCTGGCCGGGCTGCGCGGTGAGGCCGACGTGGTGATCGACACCAGCCGGCTCAACGTGCACGAGCTGCGGCACCATATTGAGGCGGCGTTCGGCGAGGAGGTGCACCGGCCGCTGCGCGCCACCGTGCTCTCCTTCGGCTACAAGTATGGCCTGCCGATGGACGCCGACCTGGTGGTCGACGTCCGGTTCCTGCCCAACCCGCACTGGATCCCGGAGCTGCGGCCGTTCACCGGCCAGCAGCCCGAGGTGCGCGACTACGTGCTCAGCCAGGCCGGCGCTAAGGAGTTCCTGGACCGCTACCACAGCCTGCTCCGGCTGGTCGGAGCCGGCTACCTGCGCGAGGGCAAGCGCTACCTGACCCTGGCGGTCGGCTGTACCGGTGGCAAGCACCGGTCGGTGGCGATGGCCGTCGAGCTGGCCCGGCTGCTCGCCGGCGACGGCGTCCAGACCAAGGTCACGCACCGGGACGTGGGACGGGAGTGAGGGTGGGCTTGCCGAAGGTGGTCTGCCTGGGGGGTGGGCACGGGCTGGCCGCGTCCCTCGGCGCGTCGCGCCGGCTCACGCCGTACCTCACCGCAGTGGTGACGGTCGCGGACGACGGCGGCTCGTCCGGCCGGATCCGGCGCGAGCTGGACGCCGTACCCCCCGGTGACCTGCGGATGGCGCTGGCCACCCTGGCCGGCGACGACGAGTGGGGCCGGTTGTGGGCGCAGGTGCTGCAGCACCGGTTCAGCGGGTCCGGGGCGCTGGCCGGCCACCCGATCGGCAACCTGCTGCTCGCCGGCCTGGCCGAGATGTTCGGGTGGGACATGGTGCGGGCGCTGGAGGTGGCCGGCCGGATGGTCGGCTCGGTGGGCCAGGTGCTGCCGATGTCCGACGTGCCGCTGGAGATCGCCGCCGAGGTGGCCGGCATCGACGGCGACCCGGCCAGGGTGCACCACATCCGCGGCCAGGTCGCGGTGGCCTCCACATCCGGCCGGGTGCGGTCGGTCCGCCTGATCCCGGCCGACCCGCCGGCCTGCCCGCAGGCCGTGGCCGCGATCCGGGACGCCGACCAGGTGGTGCTCGGCCCGGGCTCGTGGTTCACCAGCGTGCTGCCGCACCTGCTGGTGCCCGACCTATGCCAGGCGCTGCGGGAGACCGCAGCCCGGCGGGTGGTCGCGCTCAACCTGGCGCCGCAGGGGGAGACCGAGGGGTTCTCGCCGCAGGCCCACCTGGAGGTGCTGGTCGAGCACGCACCCGGGCTGCGGATCGACGCCGTGGTCGCCGACGTCAACGCGGTGGCGGACATTCGTGGTCTGATGTCCGCGGTGACGTCGCTGGGTGCCGAGCTCGTCCTCGAGCCGGTCTCCGCTGGCGACGGTACGCCGCGTCATGATCCCGCGCGGCTGGCCACGGCCTTCGCGCGGGTGTTCTACGGGGAAGCACGGCACGGGGAGGAAAACGCATGGCGATGACGCCGACGGTCAAGGACGAGCTGTCCAGGATCAGCGTCGCCAAGACCTGCTGTCGCAAGTCGGAGGTCGCGGCCGTGCTGCGGTTCGCCGGGGGCCTGCACATCGTCGGTGGTCGGGTCGTGGTGGAGGCCGAGCTGGACACCGGCTCGGTGGCGCGCCGGCTGCGCCGGGACATCGGCGAGGTCTACGGCCACACCACCGACGTCCACGTGCTGGCCGGCGGCGGACTACGTAAGGGCAACCGCTACATCGTCCGGGTGACCCGCGACGGTGAGGGGCTAGCCCGGCAGGCGGGGCTGCTGGACCTGCGCGGCCGGCCGGTGCGCGGGCTGCCGCCGCAGGTGGTGTCCGGGGGGCTGTGCGACGCGGAGGCGGCCTGGCGGGGGGCGTTCCTGGCGCACGGGTCGCTGACCGAACCGGGTCGCTCGTCGTCGTTGGAGATCACCTGCCCGGGCCTGGAGGCGGCCGCCGCGCTGGTCGGTGCCGCTCGCCGGATGGGCATCGCCGCCAAGGCCCGGGAGGTGCGCGGGGTGGACCGGGTGGTGCTTCGCGACGGCGACGCGATCGGCGCGCTGCTCACCCGGCTCGGCGCGCACGAGAGCGTGCTGGCCTGGGAGGAACGCCGGATGCGGCGCGAGGTCCGGGCCACCGCCAACCGGCTGGCCAACTTCGACGACGCCAACCTGCGCCGCTCGGCCCGGGCCGCGGTGGCGGCCGGCGCGCGGGTCCGGCGCGCGTTGGAGATCCTCGGCGAGCACGCGCCAGACCACCTGCTGCTCGCCGGGCAGCTCCGGCTGGCGCACACCCAGGCGTCGCTGGAGGAGCTCGGCCAGCTCTCTGACCCGCCGTTGACCAAGGACGCCGTGGCCGGCCGGATCCGCCGGCTGCTCGCGCTGGCCGACAAGCGGGCCAGCGACCTCGGCATACCGGACACCGAGGTCTACGTCACCCCCGAGATGCTGGTGCCGTAACCCGGCCAGCCAACCAGTCACCGGCACAAGCAGGGCGGGTGGCCGGTGGCTAGTGCGACAGGTGGGCCCGGGCAGCGGCCGAGCCGTGGGCCAGCTCGGCCAGCCCCGGGGCGCACCGCGCGGCCAGCGTGGCCTCGTCGACTGGCTGGTCCAGCCAGGACCGGGCCAGCCCGTCGAGCTGCCAGCAGTCCTGCACCAACTGGTCGCGGGCGGCGGTGAACTGCTCCGGCTCCCCGGCCTGCGCACCCAGCGCGGCCCAGGCGTGGTACTCCGCCGCGATCGCGTCGTCCCACTCCTCGCCCCGGACCAGGGCGTTGGCGAGGGACAGCACGGTGGCGACGTTCTGGAGCACCTCGTCCGGCGTGGCGGCCGACTCCAGGTACCACAGCGCGTCGGCGTAGCGGGTGAGCCGCTCGGACAGCCAGGAGTTGGGAGCGACTATGGCGGCCGGCGAGCTCCAGTCGGCGCCTTCGGGCTGGTGATCGACCATTGCCGGCCTCCCCTCGTCATGACGGTACGGCGTGCCCGTACCAGCGTGACCGTCCCTTCGGGCAGCGAACCGGGCGGGTGCCCGTGCCCTGCCACCCGGCAGCCTTACCCGCGGCGCTCAGTCTTACCCGCAGCGTTCGGGCGCCGCGTGACCACTCGACGGGTGCTGGCCGGCGGTGAACACCTCTTACCGGGTGGAGGGGGACGGGTACCGTGTCGTACCTCACGGCCGACCGACTAAGGTCTCCCGTGGGAAAGAGCCATGTCGGCTGCCCGTTGCCCGCCGTACCGACACGGTGGGCGGAGTCTTCGAGGAGTCCCGCGTGACTATCCGCGTTGGTGTCAACGGCTTCGGCCGGATCGGCCGTAACTTCTGGCGTGCCTCCCAGGCCAGCAAGCACGATATCGAGGTCGTCGCGTTCAACGACCTTGGCGACGTGAACACGATGGCGCACCTGCTGAAGTACGACAGCATCCTTGGCGTGCTGCCCCAGCCCGTGCGGGTCACCGCCGACGGCATCGAGGTCGGGGGCACCACGATCCGTGGCCTTGCCGAGCGCGACCCGGCCAACCTGCCGTGGAAGGAGCTCGGCGTCGACATCGTGATCGAGTCGACCGGCTTCTTCACCGACGCCCACGCGGCCCGCAAGCACCTCGAGGCGGGCGCCAAGAAGGTGATCATCTCCGCACCGGCCAAGCACGAGGACATCACCCTGGTCCTCGGGGTCAACGACGACGCCTACGACCCGGCCGCACACTCGATCATCTCCAACGCGTCCTGCACGACGAACTGCCTGGCCCCGATGGCGAAGGTGCTCAACGACGCGTTCGGCATCGAGCGCGGCCTGATGACCACCATCCACGCCTACACCCAGGACCAGAACCTGCAGGACGGCCCGCACTCCGACCTGCGCCGGGCCCGGGCCGCCGCGCTGAACGTCGTACCCACCTCGACCGGCGCGGCAAAGGCGATCGGGCTGGTGCTGCCGGAGCTGAAGGGCAAGCTTGACGGGTTCGCGCTGCGGGTGCCGGTGCCGGTCGGCTCGGCCACCGACCTGACCGTGACAGTACGCGGCGAGGTCAGCGTGGCGGCGGTCAACGCGGCCTTCCGGGCGGCCGCCGAGTCCGGCCCCCTGGCCGGCTACCTGCGCTACACCGAGGACCCGATCGTGTCCACGGACATCGTCAGCGACCCGTCGTCGTGCATCTACGACTCCGGGCTGACCAAGGTGATCGACAACCAGGTCAAGATCGTCGGCTGGTACGACAACGAGTGGGGATACTCGAACCGGCTGGCCGACCTGACCGCGCTGGTGGCGTCGAGCCTGTGAAGAATCTCGACGATCTGCTGAAGGACGGCGTGGCGGGTCGGCGGGTGCTGGTCCGGTCGGACCTCAACGTACCGCTGGACGGCGACCGGATCACTGACGACGGCCGGATCCGGGCCAGCCTGCCGGTGCTGGACAGGCTCCGGGACGCCGGAGCACGGGTCGTGGTGTGCGCGCACCTCGGCCGGCCGAAGGGTGCGCCAGACCCGCGCTACACGCTGCGCCCGGTGGCCACCAGGCTGGCCGAGCTGCTCGGCGCACCGGTCCGGTTCGCCACCGACACGGTGGGCCAGGACGCCCAGGCCGCGGTCGCCGGGCTGGCGGACGGCGGCGTCGCGCTGCTGGAGAACGTCCGGTTCGAGCCGGGGGAGACCAGCAAGGACGAGGCCGAGCGGACCGCGCTGGCGGCCCGGTACGCCGCGCTGGCCGACGCCTACGTCGACGACGCGTTCGGCGCCGTGCACCGCAGGCACGCCAGCGTGTACGACGTCGCGCTGGTGCTGCCGGCCTATGCCGGCGACCTGGTGCTGCGCGAGGTGTCGGTGCTGCGGGAGCTGGCCGGCGGCCCGGCCACGCCGTACGTCGTGGTGCTCGGCGGGGCCAAGGTGTCGGAGAAGCTGGCCGTCATCACGGCGCTGCTGCCCCAGGTCGACAGCCTGCTCGTCGGCGGTGGGATGTGCTTCACCTTCCTGGCCAGCCAGGGCCACGAGGTCGGTGGCTCCCTGCTGGAGCCGGAGATGGTGGACACCTGCCGCGAGCTGCTGGCCCGGGCGGGTGACCGGATCGTGCTGCCGGCCGACGTGGTGGTGGCCGCTGAGATCGCCGCGGACGCGCCGACCGAGATCGTGCCGGCCGATGCCATCCCGGCCGGGCAGAAGGGCCTCGACGTCGGCCCGGCCACGGTGGCCCGGTTCGCCGAGGTGATCGAGACCGCCCGGACCGTCTTCTGGAACGGTCCGATGGGCGTCTTCGAGCTGCCGCCGTTCGCGGCCGGCACCAAGGGGGTGGCTACGGCCGTCGCCGAATGTGCTGGGTTCACCGTGGTCGGCGGCGGTGACTCGGCCGCCGCGGTCCGCCAGCTCGGGCTGGACGAGGCGGCGTTCGACCACATCTCCACCGGCGGCGGGGCGTCGCTGGAGTACCTGGAGGGAAAGACCCTCCCCGGTATCGCGGTGCTGGAGGACTGAGTTGCCGCCCTCTGCACGCCGGCCACTGATCGCCGGCAACTGGAAGATGAACCTGAACCACCTTGAGGCGATCGCGCTCGTCCAGAAGATCGCGTTCAGCCTCAAGGAGACCGAGCTCGAGGCGGCCGAGGTGGTGGTGCTGCCGTCCTTCGTCGGCCTGCGCAGCGTGCAGACCCTGGTGGACGGCGACAAGCTGCTGATCGGGTACGGCGCGCAGGACCTGTCGCCGTACCCGGCCGGCGCCTACACCGGCGACGTGAGCGGGACGATGCTGGCCAAGCTTGGTTGCAGCTACGTCGTGGTCGGGCACTCCGAGCGACGCGAGTACCACCATGAGGACGACGCCCTCGTCAACGCCAAGGTCAAGGCCGCCTACGGCCACGGGCTGACGCCGATCCTGTGCATCGGCGAGCGGCTGGAGGTGCGCGAGACCGGAGGTCAGGTCGAGCACTGCCTGACCCAGCTCGACGGCGCCCTGGCCGGGGTGGGCGCCGAGCAGGCCCGCACGCTGGTGCTCGCCTACGAGCCCGTCTGGGCCATCGGCACCGGCAAGGTGGCCACCCCGGAGGACGCGCAGGAGGTCTGCGCGGCGGTCCGCAACCGGCTGGCCGACCTGTACTCCGGCGGCCTGGCCGACGGGGTGCGGATCCTCTACGGCGGCTCGGTCAAGGCGTCGAACACGGGCGGCATCCTGGCCCAGGCGGATGTGGACGGCGCGCTGGTCGGCGGGGCGAGCCTGGTCGCCGAGGAGTTCGCGCAGATCTGCCGGGCCGCCGCGGGGACCGCGCAGGGCTGAATGCGCACAGGGCTGACTGCGGTGCGTGCGGTCGTCGTGCTGGCGGTGTCGGTGCTGATGCTGTCGATGCTGCCCGGGTGCCAGAGCGGGCGACGGGACAGCTCGGCGGCCGCGCGGACGGAAGGTTTCAACCTTGGGTTGACCTCCGTCCGGGATGCGACTGGAGCGGCCGGAGGAACCCTCCGGCTGGTCACCGGACCGGTCGACAGCCTCGACCCGGCCCGGTCGTACCAGTTCGGGCTGTGGAACCTGATGCGGCTCTACACCCGGCAGCTCGTCAGCTACGCGCCCGCGCCGGGCCCGGCTGGCACCAGGCTGCTGCCAGACCTGGCGACCAGCCTTGGTCGGCCAGGCAACGGCGGCCGCACCTGGACCTACGTCCTCAAGCCGGGCCTGCGGTTCGAGACCGGCCAGCCGATCACCGCGGCAGACGTCAAGTACGGCATCGAGCGGGAGTTCGCCGCGGGCACGCTGGCCGGCGGGCCGACCTGGCTGGTGCAGCTCCTGGACGATCCGCGCGACCCCTACCCCGGGCCGTACCAGGACCTGGATCTGCACAAAGGCGGCCTGCCGGCGATCCAGACGCCGAACTCGCGCACCGTGGTCTTCCGGCTGAACCGGCCGTTCGCCGCCTTCGACCAGGTGCTGGCGATGCCGACCGCCAGCCCGGTGCCGCAGCGCCTAGACACCCGCCGCAGCTACGGTAGCCGGCCGGTCTCCTCCGGCCCATACCGGTTCGCCGCGCCGTTCCAGCCGGGCACCGGCGGCACCCTGGTGCTGGTCCGCAACCCGGCCTGGGACCGCCGCACCGACCCGATCCGGGCCGCCCTGCCGGACCGGGTCGAGCTGGACACCGGGCTGGCCGCCGCGGACCGGGACGCCCGGCTGCTGGCCGGCAGCGCCGACCTCGACGTCACCGGAGCCGGCCTGCAGCCTGATGCGGTCCTCCGGGTGACCCGCGATCCCGCGCTGGCCGCCCGCACCGACAACCCGGCCAACGGCAACCTGCGGCTGGTCGCGCTGCCTAGCACGGTCCCGCCGATGGACAACGCGCACTGCCGGCGGGCGGTCCAGCTCGCGGTGGACAAGGCCGCGGTCAAGATCGGTCTCGGCGGTGACTTCGGTGCCATGCTGGCCACCACGCTGTGGCCGCGCACGCTGCCTGGCTACCCCGCGACGGCGCCGTACCCGAGCGGCGAGGGCAACCACGGCGACCTCGCCACCGCGCGGGCCGAGCTGCGGCTGTGCGGCCGGCCCAACGGCTTCGCCACCCGGATCGCGACGGTCGACTCCGGGCGCGGCCTGCGGGCGGCGCAGGAGGTCCGGCAGGCGGTGGCCCGGGTCGGCATCCAGGCTGAGCTGCGGCCGTTCCCGGCGGAGGTGTTCCTGGCCTCCGGTGCCGGCTCGCCGAAGGCGGTCAGGGACGGCCGGTACGGCATGGTGGTGGTCAACTGGGCGGCCGACTTCGGCTCGCCAGCGGCGTTCTACCCGCCGCTGCTGGACGGCCGCAACGCCCGCACCATTGGCAACACCAACTACGCGCAGCTCATCGACACGGGGCTGGAGAAGCTGGCCGACGTTGCGGCCGGCACGCTGGACCGCACCATGGCCGAGGGGACCTGGCGCCGGGTCGACGAGGTGGCCATGCAGCGCGCGGTGTACGTACCGCTGGTCGAGGACAAGGCGGTGCTGCTGACCGGTGCCCGGGTCCGCAACGGGTACGTCCACCCGGCCTGGCGAAATGTCGACTTGGCGGCCGTCGGGGTCGGCGTCGGGTAAGGTGACCAACGCGGCGCGCTAGCATGTGCCGTCCAGACCTGTGAGAGGCCAGACCCGTAGAGAGGCGAAGCGGACCGACGATGATTTTCGGCCTGTCGCTCGTGCTCGTGCTGTCGAGCATCCTGCTCGTCGTCCTGATTCTGTTGCATCGGGGCAAGGGCGGTGGCCTGTCGTCGATGTTCGGCGGCTCGATGTCGTCGTCGCTGTCCGGCTCCTCGGTGGTGGAAAAGAACCTGGACCGGCTTACCCTGTTCACCGGTGCGATCTGGATCATCTGCATTGTGGGGCTCGGGTTGCTGGAGAAGGTTAGCTAGGGCGTTGTTACTTCCCCGTTCACCGGTAGCTCCCGTGACCGACGGAGCCTCCGCTAGTGCCTAGAATCTGGGCACGGGGCTTCGCGGGGTGACCGCTGAGGCCCTTCGTCTTCGGATCTTCGGTCGAAGGAGCAGAGACCGTGGCAGGTGGCAATGCCATCCGTGGCACGCGGGTCGGGGCGGGGCCCATGGGAGAGGCCGAGCGCGGTGAGTCCGCGCCGCGGCGGTGGGTGTCCTTCTGGTGCGCCAACGGGCACGAGGTGTGCCCCTCGTTCGCGATGGACGCCCCCGTGCCGGATAGCTGGGACTGCCCGCGCTGCGGCTTCCCGGCCGGGCAGAGCCAGCAGGCTCCGCCGGACCCGCCGCGCAACGAGCCCTACAAGACCCACCTGGCCTACGTGAAGGAACGGCGCACCGACGCCGAGGGCGCGGCCATCCTGGAAGAGGCGCTGGCCAAGCTCCGCGCTCGCCGCGGCGAGTAGCCCTGGCCGCGCAGGTCAGGCTCGTGGTGGCCAGGCCAGCGGCTGTCGCGCCTCGACGCGGGATCCACGCGGCTTGGGCGCCGGTCAACACCACTGTCAACACGATCGACACCCGCGTGGCCGGACCTGACCCGAGGACCCGTGCCGGCGTCGAAACCAGCTACCCGGCCGGTTAGGCGTTAGGCCAGTGGGGGACGTGCGACCGAGGAGGGGAGCTGGCTGGCCGCCGCCCGGTCCAGGAGCCACAAGGTTCGGTAACGACCGCGAACTCCGGCCGCGGGTACCTGCGTCTCGCCGACGCGGCCAAGCGCAAGCGCTACCGCGGCGGCCTTTGACTCGCCTTCGGTGACAACCCACACCTCACCTCCCGACCGTATGGTGGGGAGGGTCATGGTAAGCCGGGTAGGAGGGGGTTTCGGGCATCCCCTGACCGCGACGACGGCACGGTCGTCGTACACAGCCGGTGACCCCGGAAATATCGACGCGACGTGACCCTCCTCGCCAATCCCGAGCAGCACCACGTCGAACCGCGGGACCTCGCCATGGTCCTCGGGCATCGCCGCCGTGGCTAGCTCGGCGGCATATGCCTCGGCCGCTGCCTCCGGATCGCCGCGGTACACGCCATCGGCGGATGCATAGCGATGAACGCGTGCCGGATCTGTCTGTACCCCCTCCAGGAGAATGCGTTGAGCGAGCTGATCGTTCCGGTCCGGGTCCGTGTCGGGAAGCCATCGCTCGTCACCCCACCAGATATCAATGTGTCGCCAGTCGACAGCGTCCAGCGCCGGACTGTCCCGGAGCGCGCGCAGGACTCTGGCTCCTGGCCGGCCGCCGGTCAGCACCACCGACGCGGACCCGCGGGCTGCCTGGACGTCCACCAGCTTGGTCACCAGCCGGGCGGCCACCGCGTTGGCCAGCAGGTCGGCCGACGCGTGTACGACGATCTCGGGCTGGAGCGTCATGCGGTGGTACCGGCCGGCTGCATCGGGTCGCGCCAGATGTGCTCCCGGGTCTCCGGCCGCTCGTTCAGACCGGTCAGCCCGAACGCCGCACCGAGCGCGTCGCCGTAGATCTGGTCGGCGTCCAGGTGCCGGAGCTCCTCGGCCAGCACGTCGCTGAGGTCGCGTTCGGCGTTCGGGCTGGTGCTGTTCGCCACGCCGTCGCGCTCCAGCACCACATGGGTGGGGTTGACCCGGCGCAGCCGCAGCGTGTTCTTGTCCGCCAGCCCGATCGTGACCCCGTCGATGCCGTCGCGGCGGCCAGGCTCGACTGGCACCGGCAGGCCAAGCCGGCTGGACAGCCAGCCGGCCAGCAGCAGCGTGCCCGAGTCGCCCGCCCCGCCCCGTACGCCCGCGCTGGTCGCGGTCGACCGCAGCGTGTCGAACGCGCTGGCCAGCTCCGAGCGCCACAGCGTGATCCGGGCCCAGGACAGGTCGACGTCGCCGGGGGCGTAGTCGTGCCCCCGCTGCTCCAACGCGGCCCGCGAATCCTCCGCCCGCTGGCTGTCGGTGATCCGGCGGTCGGCCAAGACACCCAGCGGGTCGGTGGCGATCAGGTCCGGTGGGGCGGCATGCCACCACGTCACCACCGGCGCGTCCGGCGCGAGCAGCGGGAGCACGACGGACTCCGCGTGCAGCGCCAGCCGGCCGTACATCCGCATCACCACCGACTCGCCCGGCCCGAGCCGACCGCCGATGGTCACCTCGGCGTCCAGCCGCGGCACCGGCGCATCGATCTGCCGGCGGATCACGATCAGCAGCCGGAGCGGGTGCTGCTGTGCGGCGTGGGCGGCGGCCTCCTCGGCCGTGCCGACATCTTTCTCCTCCACGACCACGACCAGGGTCAGCACGCAGCCGGAGGCGACCGAGCCGGCGTTGCGGCGTTCCGCGGCCAGCGCCGTGACGACGTCCGACCCGCGGGTGTCCCACAGTGTTGCCATCAGATCACCCTCGTTGCCATCAGACCACTCTCCGGACGATCATCGAGTTGTCGCCGCGACTGGAGATCAACAAGCCACCACAGCTCGATGATCGGGGCGGGGAGCTCATGGTCGCCGCCAGGCGCGGCCGTCGCGGGCGAGCATCCGGTCGGCTTCTTTCGGCCCCCACTCGCCGGCGCGGTACGGGTACGGTGGCCGGTCGACCCAGAACTCCTCCAACGGGTCGACCACCAGCCAGGACGCCTCCACCTCGTCGTTGCGGGGGAACAGCGTCGCGTCGCCGAGCAGCACGTCGAGCACCAGCCGCTCGTACGCCTCCGGGCTGGACTCGGTGAACTGCTCGCCGTAGAGGAAGTCCATCGCGACGTCGCGAACCTCCATCGTCGAGCCCGGCACCTTTGAGCCGAACTTCACCGTCACGCCCTCGTCCGGCTGCACCCGGATGACGAGCTGGTTGTGGCCGAGCTCCTCGGTGTCGGTCGCGGCGAACGGCAGGTGCGGCGCCTTGCGGAAGATCACCGCGATCTCGGTCACCCGGCGTGGCAGCCGCTTGCCGGTGCGCAGGTACATCGGCACGCCGGCCCACCGCCGGGTCTCGATGCCGAGCTGCACCGCGGCGTAGGTCTCGGTGGTGGAGTCGGCCGGCACGCCCTTCTCCTGGCGGTAGCCGATGACCCGCTCACCGGCCAGCCAGCCCTGCTCGTACTGGCCGCGGATCGCGTACGACGCCAGGTTGTCGGGCAGCGTGATGGCCCGCAGCACCTTCAGCTTCTCGGTCCGGATGGCGTCCGCGGTGAACTCGACCGGCTCCTCCATCGCGGTCAGCGCGAGGAGCTGGAGCAGGTGGTTCTGCAGCACGTCGCGGGCCGCGCCGGTCCGGTCGTAGAACTCGGCCCGGGTGCCGATGCCGACGTCCTCGGCCATCGTGATCTGCACCGAGTCGACGTAGTTGGAGTTCCACACCGGCTCAAAGAGCATGTTGGCGAACCGCAGCGCCAGCATGTTCTGGATGGTCTCCTTGCCGAGGTAGTGGTCGATCCGGAACACGTCGGCTGACGTGAACACGTCGTCGACCAGCGTGTTCAGCTCCCGGCTGGAGGCCAGGTCGTGCCCGAACGGCTTCTCCACCACGACCCGCCGCCAGCCGCCGGACTTGCGGTTGTCCGCCATCCCGGTCCGGTCGAGCTGCTTGAGCACGGTGGGGAACTGCGACGGCGGGATGGACAGGTAGAACGCCGCGTTGCCCTTGATGCCGTGGCTCTCGCACAGGTCTTCCAGGGTCTGGGAGAGCCTGTCGAACGCCTGGTCGTCGTCGAACGAGCCGGACACGAACTTCACGTTGGCGGCCAGCCGGTGCCAGACGTCCTCCCGCCAGGGCGTGCGGGCGTGCTGCTTGGCGGCCTCGCGGGCCAGCGCCTCGAAGTCCTCATCCCCCCAGTCGCGGCGGGCGAAGCCGAGCAGCACGAAGTCGGTGGGCAGCAGCCCCCGGTTGGCCAGGTCGTAGACGGCCGGGATGAGCTTCTTGCGCGCCAGGTCGCCGGTGACCCCGAAGACCACCAGCGCGCACGGCTCCGGCTTGCGCGGCAGCCGGCGGTCGCGAGGGTCCCGTAGTGGGTTGTGGTGCGTCTCGGGCGGCAGGATCGGCCTGCTCACCAGGCTCTCCCGTCGGTGGTTCTGGCGTCTTCGGCCGGTACTGTGCTCACGAGTCGCAGTCCCCTTCCCTGCCGGTCGCGTGCGCTCGAGCCCTCGTGGGAAGGCTGATCGTCCCCAGCTTAGGGTTTACTGTCTGCCAGTTCAGTACGACGGGTGAGGAGACTGGCGTCTTGATCGACATTGCGGCCACCCAGGAGTGGAAGGCGCTGCTGGTGCACCAGCAGGAGCTGGCGGGCCAGCACCTGCGGGAGCTGTTCGCGGCCGACCCTGGCCGGGCGGCCCGGCTCACCGCGCAGGTCGGCGACCTGTTCGTGGACTACTCCAAGCACCGGGTCGTGGACGAGACGCTGCGGCTGCTGGTGGCGCTGGCCAGGCAGGCTGGCGTGCCGGAGCGCATCGAGGCGATGTTCACCGGCCAGCACATCAACACCAGCGAGGACCGCGCCGTGCTGCACACCGCGCTGCGGCTGCCCCGCGACGCGCGGTTGGTGGTGGACGGCCAGGACGTCGTGGCCGATGTACACGCCGTGCTGGACGCCATGGGCGACTTCACCGACCGGCTGCGCTCGGGGGAGTGGATCGGGCACACCGGCAGCCGGATCAGCACCGTCGTCAACATCGGCATCGGTGGGTCCGACCTCGGGCCGGCGATGGCCTACCAGGCGCTGCGGCCGTACGCCGACGCGGGCGTCGCCTGCCGGTTCGTGTCCAACCTGGACCCGGCTGACCTGTGGGAGAGCCTGCGCGACCTCGACCCGGCCGAGACGCTCTTCGTCATCTGCTCGAAGACGTTCACCACGCTGGAGACGCTGGCCAACGCCACGGCAGCGCGGGCCTGGCTGCTCGACGGGCTGGGCGCGGGCGAGGAGGCGGTGGCCCGGCACTTCGTCGCGGTCTCCACCAACGAGCGGCGGGTCCGCGAGTTCGGCATCGACCCGGCCAACATGTTCGGCTTCTGGGACTGGGTGGGCGGCCGGTACTCGGTGAGCTCCGCGGTGGGCCTGGCGCTGATGTGTGCGATCGGGCGGAGCAGGTTCGGTGACCTCCTGGCCGGGTTCCACACCGTGGACGAGCACTTCCGCGGCACGGCGCTGGAGCAGAACGTGCCGTTCCTGGTCGGCATGCTCGGCGTGTGGTATGGCAGCTTTTTCGACGCGCAGTCCAAGGCGGTGCTGCCGTACAGCACTCTCCTCAGCCGCTTCCCGGCCTACCTGCAGCAGCTCACCATGGAGAGCAACGGCAAGTCGGTCCGGACAGACGGCACGCCCGTCACCACCCCGACCGGCGAGATCTACTGGGGTGAGCCGGGCACCAACGGCCAGCACGCCTTCTACCAGCTCCTGCACCAGGGCACCCGGCTGGTGCCGGCCGACTTCATCGGCTTCGGCCAGCCGAGCGTGGCGCTGGCAGGCGCGGACCTGGCCGGCATGCACGACCTGCTGATGGCGAACTTCTTCGCCCAGACCGCGGTGCTGGCGTTCGGACAGACCGCCGGCGAGCTGGCCGCGCAGGGTGTGCCACCGGAGCTGGTGCCGCACAAGGTGATGCCCGGCAACCGCCCGACCACCACCATCCTGGCGTCACGGCTTACCCCGTCCGTGCTCGGCCAGCTCATCGCGCTGTACGAGCACGCGGTGTTCACCGAGGGGGCGGTGTGGGGCATCAACCCCTTCGACCAGTGGGGCGTGGAGCTCGGCAAGGCGACCGCCGGGCAGCTCGCTCCACTGCTCACCGACGAGATGCCCGCCGAGACGGCCACCGACCCGTCGACCGCGCAGCTCGTCCGGAGGTACCGGCAGCTCCGCGGCCGACCGCCCGGACCGGTCCCGAGCTAGCTCGCCCTGGCGGCCTCGAGCTGACCGGTGACCGACTCCAGCAGCTCGTTCCAGGAGTCTGCGAACTTGCGGACGCCCTCCTCCTCCAGCACTCCGACCACGTCGTGGTAGCTGATCCCAAGCGCCTCAAGCTTCTCGAAGACCCGGCGCGCCTCCTCGTAGCGGCCGGTGACGGTGTCACCGCGCAGCACCCCGTGGTCGGCGACCGCGTCGATGGTGCCCTCCGGCATGGTGTTCACCGTGCCGGGCGCGACCAGCTCGACGACGTAGCGGGTGTCGTCGTAGGCAGGGTCCTTGGTGGACGTCGAGGCCCACAGCGGCCGCTGCGGGGTGGCGCCGGCCGCCGCCAACGCCCGCCACCGGTCGCTGCCGAACTTCTTCTCGTACCGCTCGTAGGCCAGCCGGGCGTTCGCGATCGCGGCCTGGCCGCGCACCGCCAGCGCCTCGTCACTGCCCAGCTTGTCCAGCCGCCGGTCGACCTCGCTGTCCACCCGGGACACGAAGAACGACGCGACAGAGCCGATCACGGACAGGTCGTGGCCATTGGCCTTGGCCTGCTCCAGCCCGGCGAAGAAGGCGTCCATCACGTCGTCGTACCGGTCCAGCCCGAAGATCAGCGTGACGTTGACGCTGATCCCGGCGGCCAGCGTCTCGGTGATCGCCGGCAGGCCCTCCGGGGTGGCCGGGATCTTGATGAACAGGTTGGGCCGGTCCACCAGCCACCACAGCGCCTTGGCCTCGGCGACGGTACCAGCGGTGTCGGCGGCCAGCCGGGGGTCGACCTCCAGCGACACCCGGCCGTCGACCCCGGCGCTGGCGTCGTACACCGGCCGGAGCACGTCGCACGCCCACCGGATGTCGTAGGTGGTCAGCGCCCGGACCGCCTCGTCCAGGCCCACGCCGCGCAGCGCGAGGTCCTTGACCTGCGCGTCGTACGCCTCGCCCTTCTCCAGCGCCTTGGCGAAGATCGTCGGGTTGCTGGTCACGCCCACCACATGTTTGGCTTTGATCAGGTGCTCCAGGTTGCCGGTCGCCAACCGCTCCCGGCTGATGTCGTCCAGCCACACGGCGACGCCAGCGGCGGAGAGCTCGGCAAGGACATCGGTCATGTTGTTCCTCCTCGGTTGCTCGAATGCCGGTCGCTCAGGTGCCGGTGGTGGTGCCGCGGATCGCGCCGATCCGGTCCAGGCTCGCGTGCGCCGCGGCCACCACGGCGTCCGTGGTGAACCCGAACTGCTCGAACAGCACGGTGAACGCCGCGCTGGCCCCGAAATGCTCCAGGCTGACGATCTCCCCGGCGTCGCCGACGATCTCCCGCCAGCCCTGGCCGATCCCGGCCTCCACGCTGACCCGGGCACGCACCCCGGTCGGCAGCACCTGCCGGCGGTACGCCCCGTCCTGCGCGTTGAACCACTCCACGCACGGCATCGACACCACCCGGGTGGGGGTGCCCTCCTGCTCCAGCCGTTCCCGGGCGGACAGGCAGAGCTGCACCTCCGAGCCGGTGCCGACCAGGATCACCTCGGGGACGCCCCCGGTGGCCTCGGCCAGCACGTACCCGCCCCGGGCGGTGCCCTCGACGGCGGCCAGCTCGGCCCGGTCGAAGACAGGCACGTTCTGCCGGGTCAGGCAGAGCGCGGCCGGCCGGTCGGTGTGCTCCAGGATGGTGCGCCAGGCCACCACGGTCTCGTTCGCGTCACCGGGCCGCACCACGTCCAGGCCGGGGATGCCGCGCAGCGCGGCCAGGTGCTCGACCGGCTGGTGGGTTGGCCCGTCCTCGCCGAGGCCGATCGAGTCGTGCGTCCAGACGTAGGTCACCGGCAGCTTCATCAGCGCGGCCAGTCGCACGCTGGGGCGCATGTAGTCGCTGAACACCAGGAACGTGCCGCCGTACGGCCGGGTGCCGCCGTGCAGCGCGATGCCGTTCAGGATCGCGCCCATGCCGTGCTCGCGGACGCCGAAGTGCAGGATCCGGCCGTACGGGCCACCCTGCCACTCCTTGGTCTGGTGCTCGCTCGGGATGAACGACGGCTCGCCCTTCATCGCGGTGTTGTTCGACTCGGCCAGGTCGGCCGAGCCGCCCCACAGCTCGGGCAGCACCGGGGCCAGCGCGTTGAGCACCGCACCGGACGCCTTGCGGGTGGCCACCCCCTTGGGGTCGACACCGAAGCTGGGCAGCGCGTCGGCCCAGCCGTCCGGCAGCGTGCGCGCCGCCAGCCGGTCGAACAGCTCGGCCCGGTCGGCGTACTTCGCCCGCCAGGCGTCGAACGTCGACTGCCACTCGGCGCGGGCCGCCCGGCCGCGCTCGACCACCGTGCGGGCGTGCGCGAGCACCTCCGGCGCGACCTCGAACGTCTGCGCCGGGTCGAAGCCGAGCACCTCCTTGGTGGCGGCGACCTCCTGCTCACCCAACGCCGCACCGTGCGCCTTGCCGGTGTTCTGCAGGTTCGGCGCGGGCCAGCCGATGATGGTGCGCAGTGAGATGAACGACGGCCGTCCGGTCTCCGCCCGGGCCGCGTCGAAGGCCGACTCCAGCGCGGCCACGTCCTCGGTGTACTCCGTGCCCTCGGTCCAGTCGATCCGCTGCACGTGCCAGCCGTACGCCTCGTAACGGGCGGCCACGTCCTCGGACTTGGCCACCGCGGTGTCGTCCTCGATGGAGATGTGGTTGTCGTCGTAGATCACCGTGAGGCTGCCGAGCTGCTGGTGGCCGGCCAGCGCGCTCACCTCGTGGCTGATGCCCTCCTCGATGTCCCCGTCGGAGGCGATCACCCAGATGTGGTGGTCGAACGGGCTCTGCCCGGCCGGCGCGTCCGGGTCAAGCAGGCCGCGCTCGCGGCGGGCCGCCATGGCCATGCCGACCGCGTTGCCGAGGCCCTGGCCGAGCGGGCCGGTGGTGGTCTCCACCCCGGCGGTGTGGCCGTGCTCTGGGTGGCCGGGCGTCAGCGACCCCCAGGTCCGCAGCGCCTTCAGGTCGTCCAGCTCCAGCCCGTAGCCGGACAGGTAGAGCTGGATGTACTGGGTGAGGCTGGAGTGCCCGCACGACAGCACGAACCGGTCCCGGCCGGTCCAGGCCGGGTCGGTCGGGTCGTGCCGCATGACCCGGCTGTACAGCAGGTACGCCGCCGGGGCTAGGCTCATCGCGGTGCCGGGGTGGCCGTTGCCTACCTTCTGCACGGCGTCCATGGCGAGCACCCGGGCGGTGTCCACCGCCCGGGTGTCCAGGTCAGTCCACCAGTCCGGGTAGGTCTTTCGTTGGCTGGCCAAGGCGTCCGTTCCCTCCTGCTGTGGGGCGGAGTCCGCGCCCGACGACGGTCTCTACACTATGCGCGTTGGATGATCTTCTGTGATCCCGCTGGTGGGGAACACCCAGGGGGATCCCTGGCGGTATCTGCTGCCTACCCCGGCGTCGGCGTGGTACCCGCGCCTGGTTACAGTGGCGTGTCTCCCCGGTCCGGCAGGTCCCGACCGGTTGTCCTGATTGCCCCTCTTATCCCCGAGGTGCCGATGACGCAGACCGCGCCCCCACGCGAGGTGTCCGGCGCCCCCACCGGGGCACCCGTCGGGGCAGGCACGGCACCCAGGGGGCACCGGCGGCCGGTCGGCACGGTCGTCCGGGCGTACGTCGCGCTGACCAAGCCGCGGATCATCGAGCTGCTGCTGGTCACCACGGTGCCCGCGATGATGCTCGCCGCGCACGGGCTGCCGTCCTGGTGGCTGGTGTTGTACACGCTCGTCGGTGGCACCGCTGCGGCCGGCTCGGCGAACGCGCTGAACTGTTACGTCGACCGGGACATCGACGAGCTGATGACCCGGACCAGGCAGCGGCCGCTGGTGCGGCACACGGTCAGCCCGGCCGGCGCGCTGGTGTTCGGCGTCACGCTCGGCGTTGTCGCGGTCGGCTGGATGGCCGCCTTCACCAACCTGCTGGCGGCTGGGCTGACCCTGGCCGCCATCCTGTTCTACGTCGTCGTCTACACCCTGGGGCTGAAGCGGCGGACTGCCCAGAACATCGTCTGGGGCGGCGCGGCCGGCTGCATGCCGGCGCTGATCGGCTGGGCGGTGGTCACCGGCCGGCTGGGCTGGGCACCGTTGGTGCTGTTCGGGGTGGTCTTCTTCTGGACCCCGGCGCACTACTGGCCGCTGGCCATGCGGTTCCGGGAGGACTATGCCAGGGCCGGCGTGCCGATGCTGCCCGTGGTAGCGCCGCCGCTGGCCGTAGTACGGCAGATCCTGGCCTATGGCTGGGCCACCGTGGCGACCTCGATGCTGCTCTGGCCGCTGGCCACCGGCTGGATCTACGGGGTCGCCGCGGTCGGCCTCGGTACGACGTTCCTGGCCGAGGCGCACCGGCTCTACGGCGCGGTCCGGCGGGGTGAGCTGGCCAGGCCGATGCGGCTGTTCCACCTGTCGAACAGCTACCTCGCGCTGCTCTTCCTCGCCGTCGCGGTGGACGCCCTGCTCATCGGGCGCTGACCCGGGCGGGCACCGCCGTCGTGGTGCCATCTCTCACCGGCACCTTGTGTCGCCCGTGTGGCCGGTGGCTGCCGCCCGCAGTGCGGAGCTGGCACGTCCGGTGGCCGCTCGCACAGTGCCAGCCCGCGCTTGAACCGCCGCCGAGGCTGGCTGGAGACGCGGCAGGGCCGGCGCCTCGGGGGAGCCCCGGGTACGCCGGCCCTGGTGTCCTGCTGTTGGCGAGGCTGCTGTCGAAGGGTCTGCTGTTGATGGTCCGCGGTCGAGGGAGAACGCCTTACACGGGAACGACGTTCTCCGCCTGCGGACCCTTCTGGCCCTGGGTGATCTCGAACGTCACCTTCTGGCCCTCGGCGAGCTCGCGGTAGCCCTGCATCGCGATCGCTGAGTAGTGCACGAAGACGTCGGCGCCGCCGCCGTCCTGGGCGATGAAGCCGAACCCCTTCTCGGCGTTGAACCACTTGACCGAACCGGTCGCCATTCCTGCTCCTTACGTACCAAACACTGTCGAGCGTCGAGCTCGGCGCCGGATGTTCCGGCGCGCGAGGAAACGGTAGCTCACCACCAACGTGGGCTGCGACGGCCGCCCGTGCGGATCAGACAGCCCGGCTCGCGCCGCCCGTGTGGTGACCTCTCGGCGTTGTGGTGACCTCTTGTTGGCCGCGCCGCCCGTGTGGTGACCTCTCGGCGTTGTGGTGACCTCTTGTTGGCCGCGCGCGGCGGGGGGTTGGGCGGGCCGGTCAGTCCCGACGTAACTGACCGGCCCCCTCGCTGATCACCCTCGGCATCATCCCTTCCCGCCGAGCGTGACCTTGGTGGTCTTGGTCTGGCCGTTGCGCAGGTACGTCAGGGTGATCTGGTCGCCCGGCCGGTGCGAGCGGACGGCGGCCACCAGTGCGTCGGCGCTGTCGATCTGCCGGTCGCCGACCTTGGTCACCACGTCACCGGCCCGCAGCCCTGCCTTGGCGGCCGGGCCGTTCGCGGTGACCTGCAGCAGGGTGCCGCCGTTGGTCGTGGTGCCGCTGTCCTGCACCGACACGCCGAGCTGGGCATGGCTGGCCTTGCCGGCCTGGGCGAGCTGCTGGGCGACCGGCTGGGCCTCGTCGCTGGGGATGGCGAAGCCGAGCCCGATGTTGCCGGCCTGGCCACCAGTGCCGCGACCCGACGAGCCGAGGGTGGCGATCGCCGAGTTGATGCCGACGACCTCACCGCGCAGGTCGACCAGGGCACCGCCGGAGTTGCCGGGGTTGATCGCCGCGTCGGTCTGGATCGCGTCGATCACGGTGTCGGTGCTGGTGGACTGGGCGTCCCCGGTACGGACCGGCCGGTTCAGCGCGCTGACGATACCTGAGGTCACCGTGCCAGACAGACCCAGCGGCGAGCCGATCGCCACCACCGGCTGACCAACCTTGAGGTCCCCGGACCGGCCGAACGTGGCTGGCCGCAGGTTGTCCACCCCCCGCGCGCGGATCACCGCGAGGTCGGTGGTGGCGTCGAGCCCGACGACCTCGCCGGTGGCGCTGCGGCCATCATGGAACCGCACCGTCATTCGACCACCGGAGGCCTCGGCCACGACGTGGTTGTTGGTCAGGATCAGCCCATCGGAGGTCAGGATCACGCCACTGCCCTCGCCACTGGTCTGGCCGTTGTCGACCTCGACGGACACCACGCTTGGCAGCACCGCCTCGGCCACCTGCTGAACCGAGCCAGCCGGCGCCGCGGCGGTGTCCTGCGTGGCCAGGGGTGGTGCGGCGAGGGCGCTGACCACGGTGCGCTGGCCAAACACCGCCCGGTCCACCGCCGCGCCGACGCCGCCGCCGACCACGCCGGCTACCAGGACGGCGGCCAGCACCGTGCCCGTACGGCGGCGTGGGCGGGGCGGCTGGGGCGAGGTCACGCTGGGCCGCGACCCGAGCGGCGGCGGGCCAGCGGGAGGAGCTAGCAGCTGCGCTGGCTGGCCCTGAGCCGCCTGACCCTGCGGTCGTTGGCCAGCCGGCGGCTGGTTCGCGGGCGGATGGGGCTGCCTCGGCGGTGGCCCGGCCGGTCCGGCGTACCGAGGCTGACCGGCCAGCGGCTCGTAACCGCCGGCCGGCGGCGGCCCGGGCGGCCGACCGGGGACCGGGTTGGTCCGCACGGTGGCCTCGAGCCAGTCGCCGCCCGGGAGGGCGGGATCGTCCGGGTCCCGCCCGTGTACGACGCCCGTGCCGGCCGGCGGTTGGACCCCGGCGGTGCCCGTCACACCGCCGGGGTCGGTACCGCGGGGCCCCAGCCGGCCGGCGTCGGTCTCGCCGGGCGTCGCGTCCCCAGCCGGCCGCGCATCCGCGTCGGCAGGCGCGGCGGCCTCGATGTTGGCTGGTCGGCCGACCCGGTCAGGTCGGGCGCGGCCGTCGTCGGGTGGTGTCTCGTCAGCCATGGCTCCAGGTTTCCCTCTCCGGCTGAGAGGAAGCTGAGTGGTCGTTGAGCGCTTCCGGAGAGTCCGGGTGCCCCGGAAGCCTGAGCCTAAACAGTGCACCGCCGGTTGGCCCACTACCAGCGGTCACCGTGCCGCCATGTCGCTCCACCACCTGCCGGACGATGGCCAGCCCCAGCCCCGAGCCGGGCTGGTTACGGCCCTCGGCCGAGCGGTAGAACCGTTCGAAGATGTGCGGCAGGTCGGCCGCGGCGATCCCCGGTCCCTGGTCGGCGACCTCGAGCAGCCCATCGACCAGGGTGACCGTGACCGTGCCGTCCGGGGGGCTCCACTTGGCCGCGTTGTCCAGCAGGTTGGTCACCGCCCGTTCCAGCGCGGTGGCGTCGCCGTGTACCTGCCAGGGCTCGGTGCGCACCGCCCAGCGCAGCGTCAGCGCCCGCCGCCGGACCCGTTCCACCGCGCGGGCCACCACGTCCGGCAGCTCGACCGGCTCCGTGACGGCTGGCGGGGGCTCGTCCCTGGCCAGCTCCACCAGGTCACCGACCAGCGCGGACAGCTCGCCGACCTGGGCCCGGGCGTCGGCCAGCAGCGCGTCCCGCTCGGCCGGGTCAAGGCTGGGCTGACCCGGCTGGCCGGCGCTCCGCAGTGCCTGGGCCAGCAGGTCGACGTTGGTACGCAGGCTGGTCAGGGGAGTGCGCAGCTCGTGGCCGGCGTCGGCGACCAACTGCTGCTGGCGGCCCCGGGACCTCGCGAGCGCGGCCAGCATCGCGTTGAAGCTTGTGGTCAGCCGGGCCAGCTCGTCGGTGCCGCGGACCGGGATAGGCTCCAGCCGGTCGGTGCGCGCGACATGCTCGGCCGCCGCGGTGAGCTGGTCCACCGGCCGCAGCCCGGCCCGGGCGACGGCCACGCCGGCCGACACGGACAGCACGATGCCGCCGCCGCCGACCAGCAGCAGCACCAGACCGAGCCGGCCGAGCTCGTGCTGGGTGTCGGCCGTGGACTGGGCCAGGACCAGCGCCGAGGACTGGCCGGTCGGCACCGCCACCACCCGGTAGTGCTGGCCGCCTAGGTCGGCGTCGCGCAGCGAGACACCGGACAGCCCGCGGGCTACCGCCAGCTCGGCCATGCCCAGCGGGGGTGCCGACGCCGCGCCGAACGCCGACAGCGCGCCGCCGTCGGAGTCGACGATCGCGATCCGGACGTCGGCCGCGCCCAGTGCCTCGGTCGGCACCCGGGCCAGCACGCCCGTGTTCGCGAGAGAGCTGGCCGCGGCGGCGCCGGCCCGGCGCAGCAGGCTGACGTCGCGGGCCTCCTGCACCTCGTGCCGGACCGTGACGTACGCCGCAACCGAGCTGAGCGCGACGGCCAGGCCCACCGCCAGCCCGACCAGCAGCGCGATCCGGGCGCGGAGGCTCATGGTGGCGTGTCACGCAGCGCGTAGCCGACGCCGCGCACGGTGTGGATCAGCCGCGGCTCGCCGTCAGCCTCGGTCTTGCGACGCAGGTAGCCGACATAGACCTCGAGCGAGTTCTCGGTGGTGGGGAAGTCGTACCCCCACACGTCGTCGAGGATCCGGGACCGTGGCAGCACCTGGCGCGGGTGCCGGATCAGCAGCTCCAGCAGCGCGAACTCGGTGCGGGTCAGCCGGACCGCACGTTCGCCCCGGCGCACCTCGCGGGTGACCGGGTCTAGCGACAGGTCCGCGAACCGCAGCACGTCCGATGAGCCGTCGCCGGGCCGCACCGTCCTGCGCAGCAGCGCCCGCAGCCGGGCCAGCAGCTCCTCCAGCGCGAACGGCTTGGGCAGGTAGTCATCCGCGCCCGCGTCCAGCCCGCTCACCCGCTCGGCGACCGCGTCCCGGGCGGTCAGCATCAGCACCGGCAGGTCGTCACCGGCCGCGCGCAGCCGGCGGCAGGTCTCCAAGCCATCCAGCCGGGGCATCATCACGTCCAGCACCATGGCGTCCGGGCGGCGCTCGGCCAGCTTGGCCAATGCCTGCTGCCCGTCGCTGGCCAGCTCGACGTCGTAGCCGTTGAACGTCAGCGACCGGCGCAGCGACTCCAGCACCGGCCGGTCGTCGTCGACGACGAGGATCCGCACCCGGACATTGTGCCGAGCCAGGCTGAGCGCCGGCTGAGAGAGGGTCGAACACCCAACGCGGCAGGTGTGCCCACACGTGCAGCGCCGGCCGCCAACCGTGACCGAGACCCCGGCATCTACCCCTGTGTCACAGCTTCGCGGCCAGGTGCCGCGGCTACTCAGGGGGAGTCATGAAGAAGTTTGCGGGGGGACGGCTGGCGGGTCGCGCGGCGGTGGCCGTGCTGGCAGCCGGTGCGGCGCTCGGTACGGCGTCAGAGGCGGGCGCGGCGCCGTACCAGCCGACCGGACCGGGGCTGCCGTCGGTGGTGTCGGCGGGGGCAAACGGCTCGGTGCTGCTGGCCGTGCAGGGCACCAGCGTCGGTGTCCGGACGATGAACGTGGCGGTGTCGCCGGCGGTGCTGGGCACCAAGTCTCTTCCCGGCGGCGGGGTCTACGGCACGCCATCGGTGGTGCGCGACGTCAACACCGGCCGGACCATGGTGTTCGCCCGGGGCAGCTCCACCGGGGCGATCTACTACCAGTGGCAGTCCTCGGCCGGCACCTGGCAGGGCTGGCGGCGGGTGCCGAACACGGTGCCGTCCGGCAGCTACCCGACGGCGGTGATCGACGGCAACCGGGTCGACCTGTTCTACTCCGACCCGGATGGTGCCATCGAGCACGCGGTGCTGACCGGCCTGACAAGCTGGTCCAGCCCTGAGCTGCTGACCGGCCGGACCTACGGCACGGTCAGCGCCTACAAGCTGCCGAACGGCCTGTTCCGGCTCTGGGTCATCGGCACCAACGACCGGATATACCATGCCACCGGCACGACGGGACGGTGGCAGGGCTGGTACCGCACGGACAGCTACGGCACCTTCCTCGCACTCTCCGCCACCGTGGGTTTCGACCCCGCCCGGCAGCGTGAGGACGTCTTCGCCGTCGGCACCGACGGGCGGCTGTACGAGGGCACGTTCTTCGACGACCTGACCCGGTTCAGCGAGTGGGTGGTGCTGGACGGCGGCGACCACACTGGACAGGCCATCGCCGCGTCCGCTGCCGGTCCCGGCCGGATGGTGGTGCTCGCGGGCGACCACCTGTCGCTGCGGTACAAGCAGTACCTGCACGGCTGGACGCCGTTCCGCGACGTCCCGTAGGCCCGGTCTCGTCAGTCTGAATCTCAGTCTGGATCTCGTCAGTCCGGCGGGCGCCCCCCACGGGGCGCCGCCCCCCCCCGGGGCGGCGCCCGCAACCCCCCCCCGGCCCAGCCCCCCCCCCCCCCGCCGCCCGGGCGCCCCCCGGCCCGTGAACCACCCGGCGGGACGGTGCCAGACGTACTCGCAGCGCACCGTCGAGTGCGGCTTCTCGTACACCACCGCGCAGCGCACCTCCGCCACGTGGTCGACGCAGTAGTCCTTCACCAGCTTCAGGGTGGCCCCGGTGTCGGCCACGTCGTCCGCGATCAGCACCCGGGCACCGGACAGGTCGACCACGTCCGGCACCGGCGGCAGCATCACCGGCAGCTCCAGCCGGGTGTCCACCCCGGTGTAGAACTCGACGTTGCACACGTGCAGGTTCTTCACGTCGAGGGCGTAGCCGAGCGCGCCGGCCACGAACAGCCCGCCGCGGGCGATGGACAGCACGATGTCCGGCCGGTACCCGTCCGCGGCCACCAGCTCGGCCAGCTCCCGGGCTGCCTTGCCGAACCGCTCCCAGGTGAGGATCTCGCGAACGCCGGTGGGCGTGGGTGCCATGCCGCGGCAGCCTACCCGGCGCCCGCCGTGCCCCGACGATCATCGAGCTGTTGGGGTCCGAGGAGATCAACTCGCCACGGAAACTCGATGATCGTCGGGGGAGAGGACGGCGGTCGCGGCCCTGGCCCGGGTGGCCAGCAGCATCCGGATGGCGCCGACCCAGACCAGGCAGGCGCCCAGCATGTGCAGCCCGACCAGCAGCGCCGGCAGCTTCGTGAAGTACTGCGTGAAGCCCACCAGCCCCTGCGCCGCCTCGACGGCGACCAGCAAGCCGGCCGCGCGGACGGCGGCCGCCGGCGCCCGGCTGGCCCGCAGCCCGACCCAGACCCCGATCGAGAGCCCGATCAGCAGCATCACCACGTCGGCGTGCACCTGGCTGACCAGCCCCGGGTCCAGCCCGGTCCGGGGCGCGGCGGCATCCCCGGCGTGCGGCCCGCTGCCAGTGACCACCGCGCCCAGCACCAGGGTCGCACCGGCCAGCGCCACCACCAGCCGACCGGCCAGCACCAGCTCACGGCGGACCACGGGGGAGGAGGCCGGGGCGTCGGATGGCTCGCGGGCGCGCTGCCAGAGCACCAGCGACACGGCGATCAGCGCCGCGGACAGCAGGAAGTGCAGCATCACCACCCACGGGTTGAGGTCGGTAAGCACGGTGACCCCACCGAGCACGATCTGGGCCGGGATGCCGAGGAACGCCACGACCGCCAGCCGGACCAGCGGCAACCGGCGGGGCACCGCGAGCAGGGTCGCCGCCAGGGTGGCCAGCGTCACCGCGACCAGCACCGATGTCAGCGTCCGGTTGCCGAACTCGATCAGCCCGTGCCCGGCCAGCGCCCGGCTCGGCACGTAGGAGTCGTCGGTGCAGCGCGGCCAGGTCGGGCAACCGAGCCCGGAGCCGGTCAGCCGCACCGCGCCGCCGGTCACCACGATGCCGACGTTCGCGACCAGCGTGGCCAGGGTGAGCCGGCGCAGCGTGGTCGGTGACGGGCGGGGGACGGTGGGCACGGCCCGATCCTAGGTGGCCGCCGGCCCGCTGGCCCGGGCGCTACTCCCCGGTGGCGCCGTCGATGATCTCGCGCAGCAGGTCGGCATGCCCGTTGTGCCGCGCGTACTCCTCGATCATGTGGACATAAACCCACCGGAGCGAGCACGTCCGGCCGTCCCGGTGGACAAAGGTGTAGTCCAGCGGGACGTTGGCCACCGCGGCCCGGGCCTCGGCCAGCTCCGCCTGGTACGCCGCCAGGTCGGCCGCGACACGCGCTTCGTCGAGGTCATCGAAGTCGTCGTCCGGCCGGTCCTCGGTGTAGTACAGCGGCGGCACGTCCTGCCCGCCGACCCCCCGCCGGAACCAGGACCGCTCCACCTCGGTGAGGTGCCGGACCAGACCGAGCAGCGACAGCGTGGACGGCGGCACGGTCCGCCGGACGAGCTCCGCGCCGGTGAGCCCCTCGCACTTCCACAGCAGCGTGTCGCGCTGGTAGTCGAGGAAGCCGACCAGGGTGGCTCGCTCGTCGCCGGTCGGTGGAGGATCGGTGCGTTCGGTCATGCCGGCGACCGTAGCGTGGAGGTACGACGGTTTGTCCGCCGTACCCGGCCCCACGGCTTGTAGACGGACAGCACGGTCGCCGTGCCGTAGACGAGCAGCGCGACGGTGGGTGCCACGACCAGCGAGATGCCGGCGGCCCCCGGGTCGACGGGCTGCCCCGCCGCGGGCAGGCCAGCGACGGCGCGATGGATGGTGGCGCGCAGCGCGAAGGTCGACGCGAGCGCCGCGGCCAGCGTCAGGACCAGCTTGGCGAGCACCCAGTAGTACCGCAGCAGGCCCCAGCGGGTGCCCAGCCCGAGCAGCACCCCGGTGAGCAGCGTCGCCAGGCTGACCGGGATGACCAGCACGTCGCCGAGGATGCCCATTGCCCGGTACGCCGCCTGCGCGGTCCGCGGATCCCGGCTGGCCAGCCCGGTGACGCCGAGCGTGAGCAGCCCGAGGTCGAGGCCAAGCCAGCCCACCGCCACGGCCACGTGCAGGGTGACCGCCAGCTTGCGGGTGCCCGGTGTCATTCGCCAGCTCATGGTCACCGATGCTGGCGGCCCGCCAGCGGGCGTGTCGTCGGGCCAGGAGCGACATCCGACCTACGACGCACGTCGTACGCCCGGGGCGAGGCTACTCCCGGCGCGGACCTACTCCCAGCGGAACTTGGCCGCCGCGAGACCGAGCCCGACGACCGCCCAGCTCGCCAGCACGGCCAGGTCCCGGCCGGGCAGCATGCCGCCCGCCTCCAGCGCGACCCGCAGCCCGTCCGCCAGCGCCGCGGTCGGCAGCAGCTCCAGCAAGCGCGCCACCGCGGCCGGGAACCGCGCCAGCGGGAAGACGGCCCCACCGAAGAACAGCAGCACGAACCAGACCAGGTTGGCTGCCGCGAGGGTGACCTCGGCCCGCAGCGTGCCGGCCATCAGCAGGCCCAGCCCGGAGAACGCGGCGGTGCCCAGCGCGACCAGCAGCAGCACCCCGACCGGTGCCGGGTGCCCGTGCCAGCCGAGCAGCAGTCCGGCGCCGAGGATCAGCACAAGCTGGATCATCTCGACCCCGATCACCGCGAGCGTCTTGCCGCCCAGCAGCACCGACCGCGGCAGGGCGGTCGCGCCGAGCCGCTTCAGCACGCCGTACTTGCGCTCGAAGCCGGTCGCGATCGCCTGCCCGGTGAACGCCGTCGACATGATCGCCAGCGCCACGATGCCCGGCACGAACACCTCCACCCGCGGCCCGTCCACCGGCACGAACGGGGTGAACACCAGGATCGCCAGCAGCAGCAGCGGGATGATCAGGGTGAGCAGGAGCTGTTCGCCGTTGCGTAGCGTCAGCCGCAGCTCCATCCCGGCCTGCGCGAGCAGCATCCGGTGCCGCGGGGCCGCGCCCGGTGCCGGGACCAGTGCGCCGGTCACCGCATCTCCCGGCCGGTCAGCTCAAGGAACACGTCCTCCAGGGTCCGCCGCTCGACCCGCAGGTCCTCAGCCAACACGCCGCGCGCGGCGCACCAGGTGGTGACCGCGGACAGGAGCTGCGGGTCGACCGACCCTTCCACCAGGTAGCTGCCGGCCGGCGTCTCGCTGACCCGGCTGCCCTCCGGTAGCGCCGCCCGCAGCGAGCCGACCTCCAGCCCGGGCTGCGCCCGGAACCGGAGCTGGCCGTGCGCACCGTCCCGGGTCAGCTCGACCGGAGATCCGCTGGCCACCTCCCGGCCGTGGTCGATGACCACCACCCGGTCGGCCAGCTTCTCCGCCTCGTCCATGTAGTGGGTGGTGAGCACGACAGCCACCCCGCCGGCCCGGAGCCGCTCGACCACCTCCCAGGTGGCCCGGCGGGCCTGCGGGTCCAGCCCGGCGGTCGGCTCGTCCAGGAACACTAGCTCCGGCCGGCCGACGATGGCCATGGCCAGCGACAGCCGCTGCTGCTGGCCGCCGGACAGCCGCTTGTACGGCGTCCCGGCCGCGGCCCGCAGCCCGACCAGGTCCAGCAGCTCCCCGACCGGCAGCGGGTGGGCGGCGTACGACGCCACCAGCCGGAGCATCTCGCCTACCCGGGCGCCCGGGTAGGCGCCGCCGCTCTGCGGCATCACGCCGACCCGCGGCTTGACCGCCGGGCCGTCCGCCACCGGGTCCAGCCCGAGCACCCGCACCCGCCCGCCGTCTGCCCGCCGGAAGCCCTCGCAGATCTCGACCGTGGTCGTCTTGCCGGCGCCGTTCGGGCCGAGCAGGGCCAGCACGCTGCCGCGGGGCACGGTGAAGGACAGGCTGTCGACGGCGACCGCGCCGCCGTAGGCCTTGACGAGGCTCTGGACCTCCAACGCCGGCGCGCTGTCGGAAGGAAGGGGCACCTGGACAGGATAGGAGTGTCTTTCTACGCCACGTCGACGAGGTGCCGATGTCGGTGCCCCCAGGCACTAGGGCGACCGTGTCGCGGTTGACATCGTTGGTGGCGATCAGTTAGGTAAGGCTTTCCTAAGAACATCATCTCGAGGTCGTGTGGTGCGGATCGTCCTGCTCGCCGTGAAGCCGACCTGCTCGGTCACCGAGGGGTTTCTCCCCGCGGCACACCGGCTCGGGTCACGGGTCATCCTGCTCACCGATCGGCCGGCCGCGCACGCCGCCGCGTACGCCGGCTGGCCGGCCGGGCCAGCCGAGATCATCGGCTGCGACGTCCGCGACCCGCGGGCGGTCATCGACCGGGTCAGCCGGCTCGGCCGGCCGGACGCCGTCTTCTCCAACAGCGACCACCTGCAGACCCAGGCCGCGCTCGCCGCCGACTACCTCGGCCTGCCCGGCAAGGACTGGCGGGCCACCCTGCGGGCCAAGCACAAGCCGCTGATGCGCCGGCATCTCGCCGGGCTCGACCCCGTCTACGCCGTGCCGCTCGGGCCCACCGACGACCCGGCCAGGCTGCCCGACCCGCCGTTCCCGTGCGTGCTCAAGCCGGCCGAAGGGGTGGCCAGCGAGGACGTCGTGCTGGTCGGCGACGCTGCCGAGCTGGCCGCCCGGACCGGCGAGGTCCGGGCCCGGCGGCCGGGCGAGACGTTGCTGGTCGAGGAGTTCCTGGCCGGGCCGCTGCACACCCTGGAGACCGTGGGCGACACGTCCGGGCTGGGGGTGCTCGGGGGGTTCCGCACCGAGCTGTCGCCGCCGCCGTACTTCGTGGAGGAGCGGATGGCCTGGCCGGGGGAGCTCCCGGGCACGGTCCGGGACCGCGTGCTGGGCTCGGTGCTCGGCCAGCTCCGGGCGCTCGGGGTGGGGCTGGGTGCCTGCCATACCGAGTTCGTCCGGCAGGGCGACCGGGCCCGGCTGGTCGAGGTCAACTACCGGATCATCGGCGACCAGTGCGACCTGCTGCTCGCCGAGATGCTGGAGCTGCCGCTGTTCGAGCAGGTGCTGCGGGCGCACCTCGGCGAGCCGGTGACGGCCGAGATACCGCCCTGGCCGGGCACCGGCCGGCAGGTAGGCGGCCCGCACGCGCGGATCGAGTGGGCGCTGGTCTCCCGGTCCGGCACGCTGGTCGCCGCCCCCGGGCCGGTGGACGCCGAGACCGCCGGGGTCCGGCTCGCCTACCGGCCGCTGCGGCGCGTCGGCGAGCGGGTCGCGCTCACCCACACCAACCGCGACTATCTCGGCGTCCTGCGGGCGTACGGCGCCGACCCGGGCGCGGTGGACCGGGTGGTCGCGGCGTTCTGGGCCGGCCGGCGCTGGGACATCGAGCCGTGACGCCGGAGGCCGGACCCGAGCCCGGATCCGAGGCTGTGCCCGAGGCTGCGCTCGTCGGCCGGGTCCTGGACACCCTGCTGCGCGAGGACGTTGGCGGGCTGCGGTCGCGGGCGGTGCCGGTGGTACGCGCCGACGGGACGTGGCTGGCTGTCGACGACCTGCTGCTGCCGGTGCGGCCGGGCGGCTTCCTCGCCGACCACGTGGTACGGCGCCCGCTGGTGGTACGGCAGGCCCCGGACGGCCCGCTGCCGGTGCACGGGCTGGCCGGTGTGCTGGCCGCGTGCGCGCCACGCGACGATCCCGAGGCCGAGGAGGGGTACGCGGCGTTCGCCGCCGAGTGCCGGCAGGCGGCCGAGGTGGGCCTGCTGCACGCGGCGGCCCGGTCGGCGGTGCTGGCCCGGCTCGGCGCCGGCCCGCCGCCGCTCGGTGTCGCCGGGCTGGGGTACTACGAGACCCTGGCCGGCTTCCAGGGCCACCCGGTCTACCCGACGTCGCAGGCCCGGGTCGGCGTCGCCACGGACGACCTGCCCCGGTACGCCCCGGAGCTCGCGCCGGCCTTTCCGCTGCGGTGGGCCGCACTGCCCGCCGCCGCCGTCCGCCGGACCGGTGAGCTGCCGCCGTACTGGCCGACCGCGGCGCAGGTGGGGCTCGTGGGGAGGCCGGTCCGGGCGGGCGGGCCAGCGGAGACCGTGCTGCTGCCGGTACACCCCCTGACGGCGTCGGCCGGGCTGCTGCCCGCCACCGCGACGCTGGCACCCGGCGCGTACCTCGACGTCACGCCGACCCTGTCGATGCGGACCGTGGCCGTGCTGGCCGACCCGGGCACCCACCTGAAGCTGCCGCTGGCCATGTGCACCCTGGGCCGGCGCAACCGGCGCTCGCTGGTGCCCGGCACACTGCCCGACGGCGCCGCCACCCACCGGGTGCTGGCCGAGGTGCTGGCCCGCGAGCCGGCGTACGTCGACCAGATCCTGCTGGCCGACGAGACGACCTACGCCGAGACCGGCGACGAGCACCTCGCCTACCTGGTCCGGCGGCTGCCGGCCGGTCTCGACCGGGCCCGGGTGGTGCCGGTGGCCGCGCTGCTGGCCACCACGCCGGCCGGTCGGTGCGTGTTCGAGGAGCTGGCGGCGGAGCTCTTCGGCGGCGACCCGCGGGCGCTGCTGGCCGGCTACCTCGACCTGCTGCTCGGCTGGCACAGCCTGCTCTGGCTGCGCTACGGCGTGGCCCTGGAGGCACACCAGCAGAACGTTGCGCTGGTGCTGGACCGCCAGCCCGGCGGCGCTGACGGCGGCACCAGCGGCGGCATCGGCAGCCGGATCCGGTTGCTGTACAAGGACAACGACGGCCCGCGGCTGGACCGGACCAGGCTGGCCGCGGCGCTCGGCCCGGCCGCGCCGGCCGAGGAGGACCTGGCCGACCAGCGGAGCTGGGACGCGACACAGCTTCCCGCCGTGTTCACCACGATCACGCTGCACCTGTGCGCGGCGGCGCTGGCCTACGGCCTGGCCGAGTGTGGCCTGCTGCCGCTCGACGAGACGCTGAGCATGATCCGCCGGCGGCTGGGCCGCGCGGCCGCCGACGCCGGTCCCGACGGTGGACCGCTGCGCGAGCTGCTCGCCGCCGAGCGGCTGCCCGTCAAGTCGATGGTCACCGCCGGCACCCTGCTCCCGAAGTCCCGCACCGGCGCCCGCGACATCAACAAGCACTACGGCAGCACCTGCCCCAACTACCTGCTGGAGGCTCCGTGACCCCCGGGCTCCACGCTCCCGACCGGTGCCCTCCTGACCAGCGTGCCGACGAGGTCACCGCGCACACCCTGCTGAACTGCCTGGTCCGCGAGGTCGCCGGCCCGAGCGGGCAGCTCTCCCGGCTGGCGGGGCATGCCGTGGTCCGGCTGCCGCATTGCGATGTCACGATCCGGATCCGGATCCGGCGCCGGTCGCTGCTCGGCCCGGACCGGTTCACCGGGCCGGTCCAGGCACTCGGCCCGACCGGCTGGGCGCCGGTCGGCTGGCGGAGGCTCGTCGCCGACATCCAGCGCGAGCTGGAGCTAGCCCGTGGCGGCGAGCCGAACGACGAGCTCGCCGACCAGGTCCGGGCCAGCCGCGACCTGATCGCCGCCGTGCTGCGGGCCCGCCCGCGGCCGGCGCCGGGTGGCCTCCCGGACGACCCGGCCCAGGACGACCCAGCCTCGGACGCCCTGGTCCTCGACTACCTGGCCAGCGAGCAGTCGCTCCTCTTCGGCCACCGCTACCACCCGACGCCCAAGGCCCGCTCCAGCGGGCTGCCCGACGTCCTGCCGTACGCCCCCGAGGCCGGCGCCCGGTTCCGGCTGCGCTTCCTCGCCGTGCACCGGTCAGTGCTGCGCGAGGAGCACGTCGACCCGGCCGCCGCCGCGGTGTTCGACCGGCTCGGCGGGCCGGCGGCACCGGACGGGTACGCGCTCCTGCCGGTGCATCCCTGGCAGTACACGCTGCTGGCCGACCGGCCGGCGCTGCGGTCCGCGCTGGCCGGCGGCCGGCTGCTCGACCTCGGGCCGGGCGGCCCGCCGGTCGCGCCGACCGCCTCGGTGCGCACCGTGCACCATCCGCTGACCGGTGGCTTCCTCAAGCTCAGCCTGAACGTGCGGATCACCAACTGCGTGCGCAAGAACGCCGACTACGAGCTGACCGGCGCGGTCGCGCTGACCCGGCTGCTCGCCCCGGTGGCGGCCGACCTGGCGGCTCGTTTTCCCGGCACGGTGCTGCTGGCCGAGCCGGCGTACCGCACCGCCGACCTGGGCACCGAGCTCGTGGAGGGGCTCGGCGTGATCGTGCGGGCCGGGCTGGCCACCGAGCCGGGGGTCACCCCCCTGCTGGCCGCCGCGCTGGCCGACGAGCACGGCCAGACCCTCGGCGCGGTGCTGCGGCTGGCCGGCCGCACCGGCGACCCGGCCAGGCATGCCCTGGCCTGGTGGGACCGCTACGTCGAGCTGCTGCTCCCGCCGGTCCTCTACGGCTACTTCGGGCACGGTGTCGCCTTCGAGCCGCACCTGCAGAACGTCGTGGTCGGCGTCGGCCCGGACGGCCTGCCGCGACAGATGTTCCTGCGCGACCTCGAAGGAGCCAAGCTGCTACCCGGCCGGCACGACGCCGCCCTGGCCGGGCTGCCCGAGCGGGTCCGCGAGCAGGTCGGCTACGACGCCCACCGGGGCTGGCAGCGGGTTGCGTACTGCCTGCTGGTCAACCACCTGGCCGAGGTGCTGGCCGCGCTGGCCGACCGGCACCCGTCGATCGAGGCGGCTGGCTGGGTCCGGGTGCGCGAGCACCTGCTGGCCTACCAGCGGCGGTTCGGCGACGCGCCGAAGCTGCGCGCGCTGCTGGCCGGCAGCCCGCTGCCGGCCAAGGCCAACCTGCTGACCCGGTGGGCCCGGCAGGCCGACCGGCAGGCCGGGTACCTGCCGCTGGCCAGCCCGGTCGGGCCGCGCCCGCTGGCCGGCCCGGTGCCGTGGGGACTCGATCGGCAGGTGGTCGACCGGTACGTCGCCGCGCTGCCGAACGGCGGTCTCCGGCCGGGTAAACTGTCCACAATGGACGGTAGCGAGCTGGTGCGGTGACCGTCCCGGTGCCGGGCCGGGTCGGCCGCTACGCCGGCCCGCTGCCGGCGTACCTGATTGACCTGGCGCACCTGCGCACGCACGTCCGCGCGATCCGGGCCGCGCTGCCGGACCGGGTGGAGCTCTGGTACGCCGCCAAGGCCAACCCGGACCAGCCGGTGCTGCGCGCGCTGGCCGGTCTGGTGGACGGCGTGGAGGTGGCCTCCGGCGGCGAGCTGCGGCACGTACGGGCCGCGCTGCCGGACGCCCGGCTCAGCTTTGGCGGGCCGGGCAAGACCGCGGCCGAGCTGGCCATCGGGCTGGCGGCCGGGGTGGACCGCTTCCACGTCGAGAGCACGCATGAGCTGCGCCTGCTGGCCGTTGCGGCTGAGCGGCTCGGCCGCCGGGCGGACGTGCTGCTACGGGCCAACCTCGCCGTGTCGATGACCGGCGCGGTGCTCGCCATGGGCGGCCGGCCGTCGCCGTTCGGCCTCGACCCGGCCGGCCTGGCCGCCTGCCGCGAGATCGTCAGGACCGCCCCGATACTGCGGCTGCGCGGCCTGCACACCCACCTGGCCAGCGGTCTGGACGCGGCCGGGCAGCTCGCGCTGGCCGAGCAGGTGCTGGCCTGGGCGGCGGAGGTGGGGGGGTGGGCGATCGCGGAGGTGAACCTCGGTGGTGGGATGGCGGTCGACTACCGCCTCCCCGGCGAGCGGTTCGACTGGCCGGCGTACGGCGCGGGCCTGGCCCGGCTGGCCGCCCGGCACCCCGACACGGTGCTGCGGATCGAGCCCGGCCGGTCGGTCACGGCATACAGCGGCTGGTACCTGACCCGGGTGCTGGACGTGAAGCGTAGCCACGGCGCGGTGTTCGCGGTGCTGGCCGGCGGCACCCACCAGCTTCGTACGCCGGCCGCCAAGGGCCACGACCAGCCGTTCGCGGTGCTGCCTACGGACGACTGGCCGTGGCCCTGGGAACGACCGGCCGCGACGGGCGAGCCGGTGACGCTGGTCGGGCAGCTCTGCACCCCGAAGGACGTGCTGGCCCGGTCCGTACCGGTGGAGCGCATCCGGGCACACGATGTGGTGGCCTTTGCCCTGGCCGGGGCCTACGCCTGGAACATCTCACACCAGAACTTCCTGATGCACCCGCCGCCGGCGTTCGCCTACCTCTACTGACCGTCCCTCCGCGGGCTGTCCCGGGGCGCGACAAGGCAGCCTGCTGCGGCCGGGTCAGTGGCCGGCGCTGGGTCCGTCAGACCGCGCGTAGATCAGCTCCAGGGTGGCCCGTGCCGCCTCCAGCCACTGCTCCAGCCAGGTCTTGTCCAGGACCGCGGCGCGGGGCGGCAGCTCGAGTAACAGACCCTGCATCAACGGGTGCTCGGCCGGGCTGCCGATCTGCGGGCGGAACCAGTCGTGCTCGACCCGCCGGCTGGTCTGCGCGGACGCCGCCCCCGACATCGCCGCGCCCACCGCGGCACCCGCTGGCATGGGCGCGGGCGAGTGCGCGGGTGGCGGGCTGGGCGGCGGGCCGGCCGGCTGCGTCGCATGAGCCGGGACCGAGCTGGCCGGTGCCGCCGGCGGCATAGCCCGCGGCCGGCTGCGGTCGGCCAGCTGTGCGGTGTCGGCCTCCCGCTGCGGGGTGAGGCTGTTCTCCCGGGCCGCGATGTCGACGTCGCGGGGGAACACAAATCCGTTGGAGCTGCGAGGCTGGTCGGCCCTGTCGGTACCGAAGCCGTCTGGTGCCAAGTCCATGACGCGACAGCCTGCCGTGTTCTGGGCCGAAGAGCCAGCCCTGAGCCGATTTTGGCGGAGTTCGGTACAAGAACGGGGCGAAGTTTGCCGGCGCGCAGCCAAATACGTCACACTGGCGTTGTGAAATTCGAGGGCGTCGCGAAGGTCGAGGCGCTCGGGCGGGCTCCCGACCGGGCGGCGGACTCTCGCACCCGTGACGGGGTCGCCCGGCTGCTGCTGGAGCAGGGGCCAGCAACCGCCGCCAGCCTCGGCGAGCGGCTCGGGCTCTCGCCCGCGGCGGTCCGCCGGCACCTCGACGCGCTGGTGGCCGACGCGCTGGTGGAGGTCCGTGAGCAGCGCCCGCTCGGTGCCCGCCGCCGCGGCCGCCCGGCCAAGCTGTTCGCGCTCACCGAGACCGGTCGGGAGGCCTTCCCGCACTCCTACGACGACCTGGCCACCGCCGCGCTGCGCTACCTGGCGGAGAGTGCCGGCGAGGACGCGGTGACGGCGTTCGCCGAGCGCCGGGTGGCCACGCTGGAAGACCGGCTGCGGCCCGCCGTCGCCCAGGTCGACGACCCGGCGGCCAGGCTGGAAGCGCTCGCCCAGGCGCTTACCGACGAGGGGTACGCCGCCACGGCCGCCGACAGCGCCCACCCGACCACCGGCGGCCAGCTCTGCCAGCACCACTGCCCGGTGGCGCACGTGGCCGCCGAGTTCCCGCAGTTATGCGAGGCCGAGACCAGGGCGATCGAACGCATGCTCGACACCCATGTTCAGCGCCTGGCCACGATCGCTCGTGGCGACGGCGTGTGCACCACCTATGTTCCGGCCGCTCGTCCCACCGGGCTGGCCTGTGCGGAGTCACCGCATCCGGCCCAGCCAACCCCCAGATCTGGGAGGAAGTCGACATGACCACGACCGCCCACCCCGAGCTCGCCGGCCTCGGCCGCTACGAGTACGGCTGGGCCGACCCGGATGTGGCCGGCGCGAGCGCCCGGCGCGGCCTGTCCGACACCGTCGTCCGCGACATCTCGGCCCGTAAGGGCGAGCCGGAATGGATGCTGGACCGACGGCTCAAGGGCCTCCGGCTGTTCGACAAGAAGCCGATGCCGCACTGGGGCTCCGACCTGTCCGGGATCGATTTCGACAACATCAAGTACTTCGTCCGCTCCACCGAGAAGCAGGCGGCCAACTGGGACGAGCTGCCCGACGACATCAAGAACACCTACGACCGTCTCGGCATCCCCGAGGCGGAGAAGCAGCGGTTGATCGCCGGCGTCGCCGCGCAGTACGAGTCCGAGGTGGTCTACCACAAGATCCGGGAGGATCTTGAGGAGCAGGGCGTCATCTTCCTCGACACCGACACCGGCCTGAGGGAGCATCCCGAGCTCTTCAAGGAGTACTTCTGCTCGGTGATCCCGGTCGGCGACAACAAGTTCGCCGCGCTGAACACCGCGGTCTGGTCCGGCGGCTCGTTCATCTACGTGCCGAAGGGCGTGCACGTCGACATCCCGCTGCAGGCCTACTTCCGGATCAACACGGAGAACATGGGCCAGTTCGAGCGCACCCTGATCATCGTCGACGAGGGCGCCTACGTGCACTACGTCGAGGGCTGCACCGCGCCGGTCTACTCCTCCGACTCGCTGCACTCCGCGGTCGTGGAGATCATCGTGAAGAAGGGCGGGCGCTGCCGCTACACCACGATCCAGAACTGGTCGAACAACGTCTACAACCTGGTGACCAAGCGGGCGGTGGCGCACGAGGACGCGACGATGGAGTGGATCGACGGCAACATCGGCTCCAAGGTCACCATGAAGTACCCGGCCGTGTGGCTGCTCGGCGAGCACGCCAAGGGCGAGGTGCTGTCCATCGCGTTTGCCGGCGAGGGCCAGCACCAGGACGCGGGCGCCAAGATGGTGCACGTCGCGCCGAACACCTCCTCCACCATCGTGTCCAAGTCGGTTGCCCGCGGCGGTGGCCGCACGTCGTACCGCGGCCTGGTGCAGATCAACGAGGGTGCCCACGGGTCGAGGTCCACGGTGAAGTGCGACGCGCTGCTGGTCGACACCATCAGCCGGTCCGACACCTACCCCTACATCGATGTGCGCGAGGACGACGTGTCGATGGGGCACGAGGCGACGGTGTCCAAGGTCAGCGAGGACCAGCTCTTCTACCTGATGAGCCGGGGCATGACCGAGGACGAGGCAATGGCCATGGTGGTGCGCGGGTTCGTCGAGCCGATCGCCCGCGAGCTGCCGATGGAGTACGCGCTGGAGCTCAACCGGCTGATCGAAATGCAGATGGAAGGGGCCGTCGGCTGACCATGGCTGACCAGACCCATTCGCACGGTGTCACCGACGACACCGGCAGCCCGGACCCCGACCGGACCCTGACCAAGCGTGTCTACTCCCTCGACCCGGAGACCTTCGGCGTGCCGACCGGGCGTGAGGAGGAATGGCGGTTCACCCCGCTGGACCGGCTGCGTGAGCTGATCAAGCCGGTCGTCCCCGACGGCACGGTTGTGCTCGACGTGCAGGCCGCACCCGAGGTGCAGACCCGCTACGTCGACCGCACCGACCCGCTGTTCGGCGCCGTGCTCACCCCGCAGGACCGGGTCAGCGCGCTGGCGATGGCCGCCGTCGAGCAGGCGCTGGTCGTGTCCGTGCCGCGCAACGCCGTGGCCAACACGCCGACGTACCTGACGATGCGCGGCGAGGGCGGCACGTGGTACAGCCACCTGATCGTGGACGTGGCCGAGGGCGCCGAGGCGCTCGTGGTGATCGACCACGTCGGCTCCGCCACCCTCGCGGCGAACGTCGAGCTGCGGGTCGGCGACGGCGCCGGGCTGACCGTGCTGTTCTTGCAGGACTGGGATGACGACGCGGTGCACGTCGAGGCGCAGGCGGCCTGGCTCGGCCGGGACGCCCGGCTGCGCCACATCGTGGTGACCCTGGGTGGCGACCTGGTCCGGATCAGCCCGACGATCCGGTTCGGCGGGCCGGGCGGCGAGGCCGAGCTGCTCGGGCTCTACTTCACCGACGCCACCCAGCACCAGGAACACCGGATGTTCGTGGACCACGGCGTGCCGCGGTGCCGCAGCCGGGTCACCTACAAGGGTGCGCTGCAGGGCGAGGACGCGCACGCGGTGTGGATCGGCGACGTGCTGATCCGGCCGGGGGCGACCGGGACCGACACCTACGAGGTGAACCGCAACCTCGTGCTCACCGACGGCGCCCGGGCCGACTCGGTGCCCAACCTGGAGATCACCACCGGTGAGATTCTCGGCGCCGGGCACGCCAGCGCGACCGGCCGCTTCGACGACCTGCAACTGTTCTACCTGATGGCCCGGGGCATCCCCGAGGGCGAGGCGCGGCGGATGGTGGTGCGCGCGTTCTTCGCCGACGTCATCCAGCGGATCGGCCTGCCCACCGTTGAGGAGCGGCTGACCGCCGCGATCGAGGACGAGCTCGCCCGGGTGGGTGCCTGATGGCTCGCTCGGGTGCGCGTGACAGGTACGCGGGCGCGGCGAGCCGGGCCGGGTCGGGGGCGGGCTTCGTCCGGGCCTGTGCCCTGGACGACGTGCCGGAGGGCGGCGCGATCCGGGTCGAGCTCGGCCACACCCCGATCGCCCTGGTGCGCAGCCGGGGCGAGGTCTACGCGATCCGGGACGTGTGCTCGCACGCCGACGTACCGCTGTCCGAGGGCGAGATCGACGGCACCACCATCGAATGCTGGCTGCACGGGTCGTGCTTCGACCTGCGCACCGGCAGACCCACCGGGCTGCCGGCGACCAAGCCGGTGCCCGTCTACCCGACCAAGATCGACGGTGGCGACGTCTACGTCCGCCTTGAACAGGAGAGCTGAGCGAGTGGCCACGCTGGAGATCCGCGACCTGCACGTCTCGGTGGAGGACACCGAGATCCTCACGGGGGTCGACCTCGTCGTCCGGTCCGGGCAGACCCACGCGATCATGGGCCCGAACGGCTCGGGCAAGTCCACCCTGGCCTACTCCATCGCCGGGCACCCGAAGTACACGATCACCCAGGGCGCGGTGCTGCTGGACGGCGTCGACGTGCTGGCCATGACGGTGGACGAGCGGGCCCGGGCCGGGCTGTTCCTGGCCATGCAGTACCCGGTCGAGGTGCCCGGCGTGTCGGTGTCGAACTTCCTGCGGACGGCGGCCACCGCGATCCGCGGCGAGGCGCCCAAGCTGCGCACCTGGGTCAAGGAGGTCAACCAGGCGATGGCCAGCCTGGAGATAGACAAGGCCCTCGCCGAGCGCAACGTCAACGAGGGCTTCTCCGGCGGGGAGAAGAAGCGGCACGAGATCCTGCAGCTCACCCTGCTGAAACCGAAGATCGCCATCCTGGACGAGACCGACTCCGGGCTGGACGTGGACGCGTTGCGGGTGGTCGCCCAGGGGGTCAACGCGGTCCGTGCGGACGGCACCGTCGGCACCCTGCTGATCACCCACTACACCCGGATCCTGCGCTACATCACGCCGGACTTCGTGCATGTCTTCGCCAGCGGCCGGATCGTCGAGGAAGGCGGCCCGGAGCTGGCCGAGAAGCTGGAGGCCGAGGGCTACGCCAAGTACGGCGGTGCGCGCGAGGAGGTCGCGTCATGACCGGGGTGATCGCCGGGTACGACGTCGAGGCGGTCCGCAAGGACTTCCCGATCCTGCGCCGCCGGATGGCCGACGACCAGCCGCTGGTCTACCTGGACAGCGCCAACACCTCGCAGAAGCCACAGTCGGTGATCGACACGTTGACCGAGCACTACGAGCGGCACAACGCCAACGTCGCCCGCGCGGTGCACCAGCTCGGCGAGGAGTCGACCGCGGCGTTCGAGGGCGCCCGGGACAAGCTGGCCGCGTTCGTCAAGGCACCCAGCCGGGACGAGATCATCTTCACCAAGGGCATCACCGAGGGTCTCAACCTCGTCGCCACCGTGCTGGCCTGGGCCGAGCCGCCGTACCGGGTGGGCCCCGGCGACGAGGTCGTCATCACCGAGATGGAGCACCACTCCAACATCGTGCCGTGGCAGCTCCTCACCCAGCGCACCGGCGCGACGCTGCGCTGGTTCGGCATCACCGACGAGGGCCGGCTGGACCTGTCGAACATCGACGACCTGATCACCGAGCGGACCAAGGTGGTCGCGCTGGTGCACGTGTCGAACATGCTGGGCACGGTCAACCCGGTGGCCGAGATCGCCCGCCGAGCGCACGAGGTCGGTGCGCTGGTGGTCGTGGACGCGGCCCAGGCCGTGCCGCAGCTCCCGTACGACGTCACGGCGACCGGCGCGGACATCGTCGGGTTCACCGGGCACAAGCTGCTCAGCCCAACCGGGGTCGGCGTGCTGTGGGGGCGGCGCGAGCTGCTTGAGGTGCTGCCGCCGTTCCACGGTGGCGGGGAGATGATCGAGGACGTCCGGATGGAGCGGTCGACGTACGCCGCCCCGCCGCACCGCTTCGAGGCGGGTACGCCGCCGATCGCGCCGGCCATCGGGCTGGGCGCTGCCACCGACTACCTGACCGCTCTCGGCATGGACGCGGTGGCCGCGCACGAGCGGGAGATCACGGCGTACGCGCTGGAGCGGATGCAGGCGGTGCCGGGGCTGCGGGTGCTCGGCCCGCGCACGGTGCAGGACCGCGGCGGGGCGATCAGCTTCACCCTCGGCGAGCTGCACCCGCATGACATCTCCCAGGTGCTCGACTCGTACGGCATCGCGGTGCGCGGCGGTCACCACTGCGCCAAGCCGGTGCACCGCCGGTTCGGCGTGCCGGCCTCCACCCGGGTGTCGCCGTACCTCTACACCACGACGGCCGAGATCGACGTACTCTGCGAGGGGCTGGAGCGGGTCCGCCGCTTCTTCCGGACGGACGACTGATGCGACTGGACTCGATGTACCAGGAGATCATCCTGGACCACTACAAGAACCCGCACGGCCGCGGCCTGCGGGAGCCGTACGACGCCGAGGTGCACCACGTCAACCCCACCTGCGGCGACGAGGTGACGCTGCGGGTGCGGCTGTCCGGCGGCACCGTCGAGGACGTGTCCTACGAGGGGATGGGCTGCTCGATCAGCCAGGCGTCCATCTCGGTGTTGCACGACCTGGTCGTGGGCAGGACGGTCACGGAGGGCCTGTCGCTGCACGAGGAGTTCCTGGCCTTGATGCGGTCCAGGGGCGAGGGCGAGCCCGACGAGGAGGTGCTGGAGGACGCGATCGCGTTCGTCGGCGTCTCGAGGTACCCGGCCCGGATCAAGTGCGCGCTGCTCGGCTGGATGGCCTGGAAGGACGCGACCGCACAGGCGGTCGGCGATGGTGCGCCCGGAGGTGTGGTATGAGCGAGAAGGCAACCACCGAGAAGGCGACGGTCGACGAGGTCGAGGAGGCCATGCGCGACGTCGTCGACCCCGAGCTCGGCATCAATGTCGTCGACCTTGGCTTGGTCTACGGCGTGCACGTGGACGACGCGAACGTGGTGACCCTCGACATGACGCTGACCTCGGCGGCCTGCCCGCTGACCGATGTGATCGAGGACCAGACCCGGTCCGCGCTCACCGAAGGGCCGGACGGCGGGCTTGCCTCCGACTTCAAGATCAACTGGGTCTGGCTGCCGCCGTGGGGGCCGGACAAGATCACCGACGACGGCCGAGAGCAGCTCCGGGCGCTGGGCTTCAACATCTGAGAGCCGGTTGGTATCCCGTCCGATCCTCGTCGTAGTGCCGGGGGAGTGGGTAGCGGTCCGGTCACGACTGGCGTGTCGGTCGCGTCAAGGCTGGCGTGGCAGGTAAGAGAGTAGGTAGGTGCCGGCTCCGCCGGTGGTGCAGAGCATGGTGCCGGAGGGGTGCCAGGCGATCCCGAGGAGGGCGCCGGCGACCCGTAGCGCGCAGTGGCAGTTGATGGTGGTCACCTGCCAGAGGCGTACGGTTCCGTCCCGGCTGGTGGTGGCCAGGAGGGTGCCGTCTGGGGAGAACGCGCAGTGCCGTACCCGTGCGGTGTGGCCGGTCAGCACCGCTTGTTGGGTGCCGTCGGGCATCCGCCACAGTTTCACGGTCCCGTCGCGGCTGCCGGTGGCGAGCAGGGTGCCGTCCGGGGAGAACGCGCACCTGCCCGTCACGTCGGCATGCACGGTCAGCACCGGTTCGTCGCCGTCCGAGACCTTCCACAGCCACAGCGCCCCCACAGCGGTGGTAGCGAGCGCTGTGTCCGTGCTGGTGGCAGCGAGCAGCGTGCCGTCCGGGGAGAACGCGCAGCTGCCCACGTTGCCGCTGTCACCGGCCAGCACGGTCTGTACTGTCCCGTCAGGGACCTGCCAGAGTCGGATGGCTTGCTCGTCGCCGACGGTCGCGAGCAGGGCGCCGTCCGGGGAGAACGCGCAACCGCGCACCCAGTTGGTGTGGCAGTTGAGAGCAGCGCGTGGAGTTCCGTCGGGCATCTGCCACAACCGTACGGTCCCGTCATGGGCTGTGGTGGCGATAAGGGATCCGTCTGGGGAGAACGCGCACCGTTCCACCCGCTCAGCGTGCCCGGTCAACACGGTCCTCAGGGTGCCGTCGGGCATGCGCCACAGCCGCAGCTCCCCGCCGTCGCCGCCGGTGGCGAGCAGCGTCCCGTCCGGGGAGAACGCGCAGCCTGCTACGCCCCCGGTGTGGCCGGTCAGCACCGCCTGTTGGGTGCCGTCGGGCATCCGCCACAGCCGGGTCGTGCAGTCGTCGCTGACGGTGGCGAGCAGCGTGCCGTCCGGGGAGAACGCACAGTCCCATACCCCGCTGGTGTGGCCGGTCAGCACCGCCTGTTGGGTGCCGTCGGCTACCCGCCACAGCCGGGCCGTGCAGTCGTCGGCGACGGTGGCGAGCAGCGTGCCGTCCGGGGAGAACGCACAGCCCGCCACCCGGTCGGTGTGGCCAGTGAGTACCGCCAGCGCTGTGCCGTCCGCGACCTGCCAGAGCCGCACGGTGCGGTCGTCGCCGACGGTGGCGAGCAGCGTGCCGTCCGGGGAGAACGCGCAGTCCCATACCCCGCTGGTGTGGCCGGTCAGCACCGCCTGTTGGGTGCCGTCGGCTACCCGCCACAGCCGGGCCGTGCAGTCGTCGCCGACGGTGGCGAGCAGCGTCCCGTCCGGGGAGAACGCACAGCCGATCCCCGAGCCGGTGTGGCCGACCGTGGCGGACAGCCGAGCCGGGTCGGGCTGGTCAGGCAGCGGCCAGATCGGCTCCAGCCGCGGCCGGGGCAGGGTGGCCCGGTAAGCATCGAGGACGGCCTGCAGCCCGGGGACGCCATGCAGCCGGCTGGCCAGGGTCGCCCCGAGCGCGTCGGGTGGGTCGATCGGGCCGAACAGGTGTGCGGCGCGCCGAAGCGCCCCACCCAACGTCACTGCGGTCGGGGTGTCTACCAGCGCGAGATCTGCCTCCACCCCGACGGCCGAGCCAAACTGACGGGTCTTGGCCTCCACCCACCGCAGGTCGCAGACCAGGGCGACCAACTCATCCCGCATGCCGGCGTCGTGCAGGTGGTAGGGCAGGAAACGCCACAGGTAGCCGGCGCCGGCCGGCAGCTCCCACCACGGCCGGGACCCGGCTTCATCATGGGTAGGCAGCAGCCCGGCGGCGGCGTCGACCAGCCGCCGGTGCACTTCCGTCCGGTCGTCGCCGCGAAGACGGCTGCGCAGGTAGTCGCGTAGCACATCGTGCAGCACCAACCGGGGGCCGGGATGATCGAGACGTAGGTCGGCGACGAGCCCGAGCCCGACGAACTCCTCACACACCGCATCGACCCGGCAGTCCGGCCAGAGCAGGGCCAGGACGTCCCACGGGATGTCAACGTCCTCGGCAAAGATGGCCAGGTCGAGGTAACGGCGCCAATCGTCCTGGTCAAGCAGGCACAGACTGGCATCGACGGTCGTCGCGACCGCCCGGCACCGCTCACCCGGCCGGGCCGGGTCGAGGGCCGCAGGGCCGTGCGCGGTGAGCAGACGCAGGATCTCGGCAACCGCCTGCTCGGGCGGCTGCCCTCGAGCCACCCGGTGCCGTAGCACCCCGTTGACCAGGTTCAGCAGCACCGGCCACCGCCCCGCCACGGTAGCCAGCCGGTCCATCACCCCATCAGGTAACCCGGTTACCCCATAGGCGACGAGCTCCCGGGCCTGCCCGGCTGACATCACATCGACCAGGATTCGTGGCCCGTCGGCGGACAACAGGTTCGGGATGCGGGTCGTGACCAGTCGGGTGCACATCCGCCCACCGAAGCGGAACGGCCGCAGCTGAGCCTGCTCCCAGACGTCATCGACGACCAGCAGCACTGGTTCCCGCTCGTCCAACAGTCGACCCAGCTCGGCGCCGGCCGCATCCGGGTCGGAGATCGCCGGCCGGCTCCCCGACAGCATAAAGGTCAGGTCGTTGATCCGTTCCGCCAACTCGGCGCCGTATACCTCCTGCCCGACCGTCACCCACAGCAGCCCGCCGGGAAAACGGCGGTTGATCTCCATGCGGTGGCACACCCAGGTCGCCAACGTCGTCTTTCCGAACCCACCCGCCCCCTGCAACGCGGTCGTCAGCCCCACCTCGGCCGGACCCGCTGCGGTTAACGCCATCACCAGCCGATCACCCAGCTCCGGCCGCTCGACGACGCGATCCAACGGAGGGGCCATCCACGGCCGCCGCACCACGCTTTCGACAGGCATGCCGCTGCCCTGACCACCGCCGCGTCCAACTCGGTTGAGCCGCTCCTCGTACAGCGCGTGCAGCACCGCCTCTGCGAGGTCCGCCGGCGTGGTCACAGCCTTAACGATCACACCCGCTTGATGCAGCCGTTTCCGAAAGCCGTCTACCGCGCCACTGTTCTTGTCAACCAGCGACCGCGGTATGCCTACGTCTTCATCGAGGACGAACACCAGCCGCGGCATCCCTGCCTCGGTCGCGGTCAGAAACTCTAACTCTGTATAGGAGACTGCGTCCGCCCGGCCTGGCACCCGGGAGCCGTACCGGAAACCCACCACCGCCAGGTAAACATCGCACTCCCGGACCAGCCGCTGGCAGTACTCCGCTGGCGGATTCGCCCATGCCGGGAACTGCGCCATCTCCACGGGGCGCAGCCCGGCCTTCAACACCGCCTCGACCGCAGCCTGGGCAAACGATCGACCAGGCGGAAAACCAGCCATATCCGAGGTATGGCTGACGAACACAGAACCCCAGCCTCCCACAAACAGCACGCTACCCGACCTACCATCAGGCCCCGAGTCCCACTTCCCCGTCCAGTCCGCGACTATGACGGTGGCCCAGGGCAGCACGAGGCGATGGTGCTCTAGGCCACCGTCGTGATCATGACACGGCAGTTGGCGCATCATGCCACCGGCGCCGCCTCACCCGCGATGGGGACCCAGACCGGTCGACCCCATCCCCCGAACAAGATCACAGACCGCCTGACGATCATTCGCCAACAGGACACATGACATCAGAGGTAACTCGGCGGCCGGTCGGGAGGTCGGTCGCTACACTGGTCGGCGTGATCGTGCGGATGAGCTGACCGGGCCGCGCACCGCCGTGGCCACCCGTCGCCCTATGAAACGAGAGTCTGCTCGTGATCACCGCACATGCCCTGGAGCTGCGCGCTGGGACGCGCACCCTGCTGTCCGACACCACCCTCCGCATCCAGCCAGGCGACCGGATCGGCCTGGTCGGCCGCAACGGCGCCGGTAAGACCACCACTCTGCGGGTGCTGGCCGGCGAGACCCTGCCGTACGCCGGCACCGTCGACCGGCGTGGCCCGATCGGCTACCTGTCGCAGGACCCACGCACCGGCGACCTGGACGTGACCGCCCGGGACCGGGTGCTGTCCGCCCGTGGCCTGGACGAGCTGATGCACCAGATGGCCAAGCTGCAGGTCGAGCTGGCCGCCGCGGCCACCGACCGGGACCGGGACCGGCTGGTCCGCGCCTACGGCCGGGCCGAGGACCGGTTCGCCTCGCTCGGCGGGTACGCTGCGGAAAGCGACGCGGCCCGGATCTGCGCCAACCTCGGGCTGCCCGACCGGGTGCTCGCGCAGACCCTGCGCACCCTGTCCGGTGGCCAGCGCCGCCGGGTCGAGCTGGCCCGGATCCTGTTCTCCGACTCCGGCGACTCCGCCGCGACCCTGCTGCTGGACGAGCCCACCAACCACCTCGACGCCGACTCGATCACCTGGCTACGGGACTTCCTGCGCGCGCACCCCGGCGGCTTGGTCGTGATCAGCCACGACGTCGGCCTGCTCGACCACGTGGTCAACAAGGTCTGGCACCTGGACGCGAACCGGGCCGAGATCGACTCCTACAACCTTGGCTGGACAGCGTACCTGGCTGCCCGGGAGGCCGACGAACGGCGCCGCAAGCGGGAGCGGGCCAACGCCGAGCGCAAGATCGACGCGCTGCGCTCGCAGGCCGACCGGATGCGGGCCAAGGCCACCAAGGCACGGGCCGCGCACTCGATGGACCGCCGGGCCGACGTGCTGGCCGCCAACCTGGCCGAGATCCGCACCGCGGACAAGGTCGCCAGGCTGCGGTTCCCTCACCCGGCGCCGTGCGGCAAGGTGCCGCTGACCGCCGAGGGGCTGTCCAAGTCCTACGGCTCGCTGGAGGTCTTCACCGACGTCGACCTGGCCATCGACAAGGGCGCCCGGGTCGTCGTGCTCGGGCTGAATGGCGCCGGTAAGACGACCCTGCTGCGCATCCTCGCCGGAATGGAGTCGCCCGACACCGGCGCGGTCCAGCCCGGGCACGGCCTGCGGATCGGCTACTACGCGCAGGAGCACGAGACCCTAGACCACGACCGCACCGTGTTGGAGAACATGCGGGCGGCGGCCCCCGCCGCGACCGACGCCGAGCTGCGCAAGATCCTCGGCGCGTTCCTGTTCTCCGGCGAGTCGGCGGACCAGCCGGCCGGCACCCTGTCCGGCGGCGAGAAGACCCGGCTGGCGATGGCGGTCCTGGTGTGCTCCTCGGCGAACGTGCTGCTGCTCGACGAGCCGACGAACAACCTCGACCCGGCCTCGCGGCAGCAGGTCCTTGGCGCATTGCGGTCCTACGCTGGCGCGATCGTGCTGGTCACCCACGACGAGGGTGCGGTGGACGCGCTGGAGCCGGAGAAGGTGCTGCTGCTGCCCGACGGCGTGGAGGACTTCTGGAACCCCGACCTCGCCGACCTCATCGCCCTCGCCTGACCATTCGCCTGGTTGTTCGCCTGACCGCCGGCCGGACGGTCACCAGGGCGTGGCCAGCAGCGCCTCGATCAGCACCGCGGCCAGCACACCGCCCGCCACCAGCCATACCGGAGTCAGGGTCGGCTTGCCTCCGGGCCGGTCCGGCGCCACCGCGGCCACCAGCAGCCACGGGAAGAACGGCAGCCAGCTCCGCTCCGCCTCGCCCCGGGCCAGCCCGGCCAGCACGCTGAAGCCGACCCCGAGCACCGGTCCGACCAGGAACGGCCAGCCCGGCGTCATCCGTACCTTCCGCGCGCTGGCCACGATCGCCGGCCCGCAGGCGAGCACCACGACGGCCAGCCCGAGAAAACCCCAGACCAGCGCGGACCGGTGCGGCCCGACCCGTTCGGCGAGGTCCCGCCGGGCCGCCGCCAGCCCGTCGGTCCAGGCGAACCCGGCCGCAGCGGCCAGCAGCAGCGGCACCAGCCCGAACGTCGCGCTGACCACGTTCAGCAGCGGCCGGCGCCGGACGAAGTACACACACATCACGCTGACCGCGAGCCACGCCACGGAGTAGGAGAACAGCCCGGCCACGCCAAGCAGCAGGCCGCACCCCGCCGCCCATGCCGCGCTCCGCCACCACGCTCGGCCGTGCTCGCTGGCCAGCACCCCGGCGGTGACCAGGGCCGCACCGAGGGTGGCGGTCACCGCGTCCATGCTGACCGCCACCCACACCGCGTACGGAGCCAGCGCCAGCACCGGGGCGAGCCGCCGGGCATACGGCTCGCCGCACAGCGACCGCACGGCCACCAGCAGCAGCGGCACGGTCAGCGTGCCGGCCAGGGTGAGCACCACCCCGATCCCGACGGGGGAGGTCAGCCCGGCGCGCCGCAGCAGCCAGAGCAGCAGCACCGGCAGCGGCGGATGGTCCTGGGTCGCCGGGGCCAGCGGCCCGAGCCCGCCCACGAAATGACGCAGGAACCCGGCCGGGTCGTCGCCGACCCGCGGCACGTCGGCCAGGTACTCCTCCGGGTTGGTCACCGGCCCGGCCAGCCCCTGCCCGCCGTCGACCAGGGCCAGCGCGAGCGCCCAGGCCGTCGCGGCAGCGTACGTCGCCAGCAGCAGCGCCCGCCACGGCAGCCGGTCCAGCCAGCCACGCCACGCGGCCACCAGGGTCAGCACCGCAACCATCGGCGCGAGCACCGTCGCCACGGTGACCGCCAGCCGGTAGGACCCGACGAACGGCGCGCTCGCGGTACCGAGCCGGGCATGCCCGTGCACCGCCAGCCAACTGGCGAGGAGACCGGCCAAGCCCAGCACGGTCCAGCCGGCGAGATCGGCCCGTTCTGCCCGCCATGACTGGCTCAGCCGGCTGGCCAGCCCCAAAAGCATGTCGACCAGATTACGGCGATCCCCAGACGGGGTGGCTCAAAGGACCCCGTCTGGGTGATCATGTCAGGTGCCGACAACGGTGGACCGACGCCCATCTTCGCCTCGGGAGGGTCTGGTGGCTGATCTCAAGAAGGGTGCCCGCATCACGGGCACCGCACGGGACAAGCTTGCCACGGAGTTGAAGAAGAAGTACGACCAGGGAGCAAGCATCCGAGCCCTGGCGGAGTCACACGGCCGCTCGTACGGCTTCGTGCACCGGATCCTCACCGAGTCCGGCGCGACGCTGCGCGGCCGTGGTGGCGCGACCCGGCGGAAGAAGAGCTGACCGCCCCGGGGGCTGGCGCCGAGGTCGGGCTCCGCCTCGACCTCGGCAGCGGCCTTGCCAGCGGGGTTGCCACCATCACCCTCGACCGGCCGCAACGGCTCAACGCCCAGACGCCGCGGCAGTGGGTGGCGCTGGGCGAGATCGGCCGCTCGCTGGCCGGGGACATCCGGGTTGTCGTGATCCGGGCCGCGGGCCGGGCCTTCTCCGCTGGCCTGGACCGCGCAATGTTCTCCCCCGGGGGACTGTCCGGCAGCGCTTCGGCTGATGCTGGCGCGCCCATGACCAAGGCTGCCTCGAGCGGACCCGCCTCGACCGGGGTCTCCTCGCTCGATGAGGTGGCCCGGCTGCCGGCCGAGCGGGCGGAGTCGCTGATCGAGTCTTGGCAGCGCGCCTTCGGCTGGTTGCGCGACCCGAACCTGATCTCGGTAGCCGCGGTGCAGGGCCACGCGATCGGCGCCGGCTTCCAGCTCGCGCTGGCCTGCGACCTGCGGGTGCTTGCCGACGATGCGCAGCTCTGTATGGCGGAGCCCACCCTCGGCCTGGTACCCGACCTTGGCGGCACCAAACCGCTGGTCGAGCTGGTCGGCTACGCTCGAGCGCTGGAGATCTGCGTGACTGGCCGGCACGTCGCCGCGGCCGAGGCAGAGCGGATCGGGCTGGCCAACCTCGTCGTGCCGCGCGAGCAGCTCGACGCGGCCATCCAGGACCTGACCGCGGCGCTGCTGGAAGCGCCCCGGGCCGCCGTCACGGAGACCAAGGCGCTGCTGGCCGCTGCCGGCGCTCGCAGCCAGGCTGAGCAGGAGGCGGCCGAGCGGGCGGCCCAGGTCCGGCTGCTGCGCGGGCTGTCCGGTTTCGCTGAGGGCTGACTCGGCCGCCGCCGTACCGGGGAAGTGACGGTGTGATGACAGCGTTGCGGCGCGCAGGAGGTGGTGCCGGTCATGACACCGGACTGGAGCACGCTGCGCTCGTACCGCCGCGACCCTTCGGTTGTGAAGACGAAGCTCACCGCGGGGACGGTCCGTCGGGTGCTGGACTTCGCCCGGCCGTACCGGCGGGAGCTGTCGATCTTCCTGGTCACCGTGGTCGCCAGCGCGCTGATCGGGGTGGCCACGCCGGTGCTGGCCGGGCGGGTGATCAACGAGATCGCCGGCGGGCGCGGCGCGGCCGGCACGATCGTGCGGATCGCCGTGGCGATCGCCCTGCTCGCGGTGCTGGACACCGGCCTGTCGCTGCTGCAGCGGTGGTACTCGTCACGGATCGGCGAGGGGCTGATCTTCGACCTGCGCACCAGGGTGTTCAACCACGTGCAGCGGATGCCGGTGGCGTTCTTCACCCGCACGCAGACCGGAGCGCTGATCAGCCGGCTGAACAACGACGTGATCGGAGCCCAGCAGGCCTTCACCTCCACCCTGTCCGGCGTCGTCTCGAACGTGATCTCGCTGGTGTTGACGGCGGGCGTGATGCTCACGCTGTCCTGGCCGATCACCGTGCTGTCGCTGGTGCTGGTGCCGGTCTTCGTCATACCGGCCCGGTTTGTCGGGCGCCGGCTGCAGGCGATCACCCGGGAGAGCTACCAGCTCAACGCCTCGATGAACACGACGATGACCGAGCGGTTCAACGTGGCCGGCGCGCTGCTGGTCAAGCTGTTCGGGCGGCCCGCGGAGGAGGAGCGGTCGTTCGGCGACCGGGCCGGGCGGGTCCGGGACATCGGCGTGATCTCGGCGATGTACGGGCGGACGTTCTTCGCGGCGCTGACCCTGGTGGCGGCGCTGGCGCAGGCGCTGACCTACGGCCTGGGCGGCTGGTTCGCCGTACACGGGCAGATGGACGCCGGCACCGTGGTGACGCTGGCGCTGCTGCTGTCCCGGCTGTACGGGCCGCTGACCGCGCTGTCCAACGTCCGGGTGGACGTGATGAGCGCGCTGGTCAGCTTCGAGCGGGTCTTCGAGGTGCTGGACCTGCCGCCGATGATCGCCGACCGGCCGGGCGCGGTGGACCTGCCGGCCGGTGCGCGGACGCTGGAGCTCCGCGACGTGCGGTTCAGCTACCCGACGGCCGAGGAGGTCTCGCTGGCGTCGCTGGAGGACGTCGCGGTGCTGGACTCGGCGCCGTCGCAGGAGGTGCTGCACGGAGTCAGCTTCCGGGCCGAGCCGGGCCAGCTCATCGCGCTGGTGGGGCCGTCCGGCGCCGGCAAGAGCACGATGTCCATGCTGGTGCCGCGGATCTACGATGCCTCGGCCGGGCAGGTGCTGGTCGGCGGGCACGACGTCCGGGACGTCACCATGGCCTCGCTGCACGCGGCGATCGGGGTGGTGACCCAGGACGCGCACATGTTCCACGACACGATCGCGGCCAACCTGCGCTACGCCCGGCCGGAGGCGACCGACGAGGAGCTGTGGCGGGCACTGGAGGCGGCCCAGATCGCCGGCCTGGTGCGGTCGCTGCCGGACCAGCTGGACACCGTGGTCGGCGACCGCGGGTACCGGCTGTCCGGCGGGGAGAAGCAGCGGCTGGCGATCGCCCGGCTGCTGCTCAAGCAGCCCAGCATCGTCATCCTGGACGAGGCGACCGCGCACCTGGACAGCGAGTCGGAGGTGGCCGTGCAGCAGGCGCTGTCCGCCGCGCTGGTGGGACGCACGTCGCTGGTGATCGCGCACCGGCTGTCCACCATCCGGGAGGCGGATCGCATCCTGGTGGTCGACGACGGGCAGGTCGTGGAGACCGGCACGCACGAGGAGCTGCTGGCCGCGGACGGGCTGTACGCCGAGCTGTACCGGACCCAGTTCGCCCGCCAGGTGCCGCTGGCGGTGGTGCCCGAGCCGGCCGCCCAGCCCGAGCCGCTGGCCCGTTAGCCGCTGTGGTCACCTACGCGCCTTGTGGTGACCTCTTGGGGTGCGCCGGCCCCGTGTGGTGACCTCAACGCCGTGTGGTGACCTCTTGGGGTCTCGAGGCAACGAAAGGTCACCACAACGCCGAGGGGCGACTACACGAGAAGCGGACCAGACGCCACCTGTCGCAAGAAGGTCACCACCCGACCGAATTCCTGGTGACCTTTATGCGACAAGTCGCGACAGTCGGGCTGGCGCGGCCGTCACGGACGTCGGCCCGGACCACTCACCCGCAACCGCCGAAGCTCCGCCGCGATGCCGTCCAGGGTGTAGTGCGCGTTGAGGCCGCTCGGGTTGGGCAACACCCACAACGGCGCCCCCGCCAGCTTCACCGGCTGCGGCCCGACGGCGGCGTTCGGCCGGTCGAAGGCCGTGCGGTACGCCGTGACCCCGACCACCGCCACCACCCCTGGGCACAGCCGGCCGACCAGCCCGGCCAGCACCTCGCCTCCCGCCCGCAGCTCCGCCGCCGAGAGCTCGGCCGCCCGCGCGGTGGCCCGGCTGACCAAGTTGGTGATGCCCAGCCCGTACGTCGGCAGCAGGTCCTGCTCGTCCGGCCGCAGCCGCCGCGGGGTGAACCCGGCCAGGTGCAGCGCCGGCCAGAACCGGTTGCCCGGCCGGGCGAAATGGTGCCCGGTCGCGCCGGACCACAGCCCCGGGTTGATGCCGCAGAACAGCACCGCCAGCCCCGGCCCCACGACGTCGGGAATGGTCCGGTCCTGGGCGGCGGCCAGCTCGGCTGCGGTCGGTCGGACGGCGTCCGACCGCGAGCGGCCCGACCGCCGGGGCGGAACCTCAGGCATCGAGGAGCCTGAGGATCTCCTCGGCGACCGCACCGGGATCCCGGCCGGCGTTCGAGATGAACGTCGCCTCCCGGCCCAGCCAGCCGGCCCGAGCCTGCTCGTACGCAGCCATGTGGTCCAGCCGCCAGCGTCGGGTCCCGGCCACGGTGGCCGCGTCTGAGCCGCTGCCGTCCGTGCGGGCGACCCGCTCCCGCAGCACCGCGGTCGGCACGTCCAGCATCAGGTGGAACACGGGCCAGCTCAACCCGTCCAGGCCGTCGACGATCTCCTCGGCGTAGTCCTGGCGGAGCACGGTCAGCGCCATCACCAGCGGTCGCCCGTACCGGCTGAGCAGGCCGTCCGCCGTGACCGCAGTGAGCCGTCGCCACATCGGCAGGTCCTGCCAATCCCTCAGTCGCTCTGGGATGAGGCGGTGCGCGCACAGCGTGCCGATGTGCTCCGGCTCGAACGGCCACATCGCCGGCCGGCGGGCCAGCAGCTCACGCATGACCGTGGACTTGCCCCCGCCGTAGGGGCCGTTCACCCAGATGATCACAGCCCTATACTGCCGCTTCGGCCTTGGTTGCGCCGGTTCGGCCGCGATCAACGTGACCAGCCTGGTCAAGGCGCCGGCCGGGGCGAAGTCCTGATCCCATCCACATAAAGGCGTGTGAACCCCCTTCCCAGCAGGGGGTTCACACGCGTCGCGGACGAATAACTTCTGTTTAGCGGCGACAGCGAGACTCGGTGCCCGCCGTACGTTCGCCCTGCTCGCCACTATCCCGGGATGACGAGCCTCGTGGTGGTGACGACGTTGGAGGAGGCTTGCACGTTGGGGGGCGGGAGAGTCGTTCCCCAACCGGAGATGAACGCGACGAGGTGACTGCCGTCCTCGCTGGGGTTGAAATCCACGGTGCAGGTTGCGCCGGAACCGCAAGCCTTCAGCCGGGTCCCGTTCTCGTCGAAGATCTCGATGTAGTACGGGGTGTTTGTGACGTTGACGGAGGCAGTGGCGGTGACCGTCACGTTCTGGTAGCTGGTGGCAGGCGCGCTCAGGATAAGATGCCAGCCGGTGGCTGCCCAAGTCACGTAGCTGGTCGTGGAGGTCTCCTGAAGCCCGGCCGGGGGACGGAGGCGCTAGGGAACGACAGGAAGGCCGGTAGGCGTGCGTGGTAGCGACGGCCTGGCTGACCTGGACACTGCACGAGGTCCCCTTATAGCACTGTGTGAGCCCGGTGAGGAAAGTTCCGGTCGTGGCGTCGAGGATCTCCACATAGAACGGCGAACTGCCGATGTCCACGGTCGTCGTCGCGGTCAGCGTGCTGGTAGCTCCGACCGGCAGTGTGGTTGGGCTGCTTGAGAGGGCCAAGCCCGCACCGTGCCAATATACCTCCACCTGCCACGATTGGCTCTGCGTATCACTGCCGTCGGCCCGCTCGATGACCGCCGTAAACGAATCCAATGTCTCGGTCGGCTTGGTCACCGGGACTGGGCAAGTTATGCCCCGTGCCGCAGTTGGCGACGTAGGTGCCGGCTTTTCCGTCCCAGATGCGCAGGTAGTAAGGTGTGGGCCCGACGTCCGCGTTGGCCGTGGCGGTCAGCGTGGAGTACTGGGTTGGCCACAGATCGTACGAGCTGGCACTCAGCTTACCGTCCAGGACATCGGCGACAGCGACGACGCGGGATGTCGTGGCTTGGCCGGCAGGTCCGTGCCGGTGGCCACACCAGGTGGGATGGTCGGACGCACCGGGACGGGCTTGCCCGCCGTGGCGGCCGAGCCCAAGCGGGTTGAGCCGCCGGTGGGAGCGGCAGCCGACGCTGGCGCTGAGGCCAGTAGGGGAGCTGCCGCTGCGGCGCAGATGAGCGCGGCGGCGAGCCGCTTCATGCCCTTGCGGGCTTTCGTGGTGGTAGGCGTGCGAAACACAGTGCTCCTCTTTCGGTTCGTGAGCTCATGGATGACTGGTCGCCTGAGGTTGATCGTCTGGACCGACCAGACGAGGTTCGAACCGGCAGGGACGATATGAATCCCCTCAGCCGTTGTGGTTGCTCGTTGACGGGTTGAGTGTTTCGTTGTTGGCGGGCGGGGGCGTCGGGTGTGCTGGCGGAGGTTTTGGGTGCGTGTGCCGGATGTTTGGCGTCTATACGCCAGGGGCGTGACGCAGCGCTCGTGGCCGGTGGAGGGTGGTGCAGCTCCGGGAGCTGCACTTCGCCCGGCTGGTGGACTACGACTTCACCGCCAGCGTCGAGGAAGACTTAGAGGACGTCGCCAGCGGCGGCCGGCTCTCGCTGGGCTCGCTGTTCGACGACGACCTGGTCCGGGTCGGCCGGTGGGCCGTACCTGCAGCGTGGTAACGATGGTAACACTGGCGGACGCGCTGCGGCTGCTGAGCCCTCCGAGGTATTCACCGAACTCGTCGAGGCAAATGCTTCCACGGCTGAATTCGCCAGCTCCTTTGGTTGATCTCTCCCAGACTGCCATACGACACGCTCACCGACCCGGGCGACAAGCTCGTCGAGTTGCTCTGCTGTGAGTCCGGTAGCAGCCCGGCCTGACAATGGTCCCTCCGGGACGCGAAGACTATTGGCGTAGCCTTCTCATTTTCCCGTTGGGACCACCGCCCTACCGGTCACGACACGCTGCACACCCAGCTTTCCGGGAGACTTTTGCATAAGCCGCAAGATACTATTTCTCGGGATGGTCAGCGCACGAACAGCCAGTCCAGCTCTGGCTTGGCGAACACGATCGTTGCCTTGGAGGAGTTCCCTGCGACGGGAGCGCCGCTGCAGCAGCGCGGGAACCGCCTGCCGGCCTGTGCTTCCCATATCGCCCGATCCGCGTCCGTGGGTGACATGTCCGCGGTCACGCTGCTTCGGGAGGCTGCCGATGAGCTGCGTTGGCAGGCTCCAGGCGCGGCGGCTGACCTGCTGCGCGAGGGGGTGCGCCTGCTGCCGGCCGACCGTGCGGGCTCCACCGACCACTGGGATCTGCAGATGCGGCTCGCCCGCTGCCTCGCCGTTGCTGGGCGGCTGCATCACGCGCGGTATGCCGCCCACCAGTTGCTCCACCAGCTTCCGGGTGACGAGAGGCAGCGGCCTACGGCGGTGGCGCTGGCCGCCATGATCGAACGACTGCTGGGCCACCACCCGCAGGCACGCGCGCTGCTCCTGCACGAGCTCGACACGCTTCAGGACGCGGCCACTGCCACCAGCCTCAAGCTGGAGCTGGGTCTGGGTGCGTTGCTCGCCGGCGACTTCAGCGTGGACCGCCTCATGATCGGGGAGGCCTACCGCACGGCACACGACCTCGACCACCAGCCGCTGCGGGCCCACAGCGCGGCTCTGGTAGCCCTCGCCGACTACACGGCCGGTGCTATCACCGCGGCACAGTCCGGCGCTGGCTACGCCGCTGCTGTCGTCGACGCACTGCCCGACCAGACATTGGCAACCAGTCTCGAGGCCACCGCCTACCTCGGCTGGACCGAGATGTTCCTGGAGCGGTTCCACCCCGCTCTACGCCACTTCGAGCGCGGACTTCGGCTGGCCCGCCAGACCGGACAGGAGCACCTCTTTCCTTACCTACTCTGCGGAGTCGCCTGCGACTACTACTGGCTTGGGCAGCTCGACACGGCAGCCCAGCGGGCGGACGACGCAGTGGCGGCGGCCGAGCTGTCCGGCAGCGACGAGCTGCGCACCATGGCTTACGCCATGCAAGCCTTCATCGCCTGCCGGAAGGGCGATGTCGACCTGGGGGCTGCGGGCAGGAGAACGGGCGGTCACCGCAGCCGGTACCACCCGCGACTGGTGGTCCGCGATGGGCGGCGTCATCTGCGGGGAGGCCCGCATGCACGGCGGCGCCGATCTGACCGAATGCGTACGCGCGATCGTGGATGCCGCTGGCGGTCCTGGGTTTGGCGCCGTTGACCCTGGCAACCGACCCATGTGGCTTGCCCTGCCGCACTGCGATCGTCCGCCTGGCCCGCGGGCACTCCACCCGCGCCGTGGAGGAGGCTCAAGCCGCAGCCGAGACCTTCACCAAGGTCGACGCCCGGGTCTACCTTGGCCGCGCTTACCACCTCACCGGCCTTGCCTTCGCCGCCACCGGCCAACGTGACGTTGCCATCACCGAGCTCACCCGTGCCCGCGAGACCTTCGCCGCCGTCGGCGCCCACCGCCTCCATGACGAAGCCAGCCGGGCACTGCGTCAGCTCGGCTACCGTGTCTCCTCCCGCAAGCCCAGCAACGCCGAGCTCGTCGGTGTGCAACGGCTCACCGCACGCGAAGCCGAGATCGCCGGCCGAGTCGCCGACGGCCTCACCAACGCGCAGATCGGCCAACGGCTCGTGCTCAGCACCCGCACCATCGATGCCCATGTGCGCCACATCTTCACCAAGCTCGGCGTCACCTCCCGTGCCGCCGTCGCCGCCACTATCACCACACTCACCCAGCGGGCACCACACTCACCCAGCGGGCATCCCTCCAGCCGGAGCTCGACAAGCTGACGAGCCGTACCGACGCTCAGTGACCGAGCGGTCCGGTCGCGCCGGAGCCGGCACGCCGGCTCAGTCGTCGCGGGAGGACAGCACGCAGAGCTCGTTGCCCTCCGGGTCGGCCAACACCACCCAGGTCACCGACTCGCCCTGCCCGACGTCGACCCGGGTCGCGCCCAGCTCCTCCAGCCGAGCCACCTCCGCGGCCTGGTCGTCGGCGGCCCGGGGCGCGAGGTCGAGATGAAGCCGGTTCTTCCGCTCCTTGCCCTCCGGCACCAGCACGAACACCAGCCCCGGCCCGCGCTCCTCCACCGGCGTCTCCGCGCCCTTGGTCAGCGCGTGCGGCGGCACGAGCACCACCTCGTCGGGCGCTTCGTAGACGATCTCCCAGGCCAGCGCCGCGGCCCACCAGCGGGCCTGCTTGGCTGGGTCCAGACAGTCCACCACCACCGAGTACCACCGAACACTCATCTGCCACCTCCGGTCAGGCACCGCCTCAGCATGCACCGCCGCAGGCTAGCCGCCGGCACCGACATTCCTCGTTCCGCATCGGCCGGACTACCCTCAGCCGCCGGGGGTGCGAGTGTGATGACAACCATCGAGTACGTCGGCCTGGCCGATCTCGGCGAGCAGCAGCTCGGCGCCGTCCGGGCGATCTACGACGAGGCGTTCCCAGCGCGACAGCGGGTGCCCTTCACGGAGCTGGTGGACGGCGCGCGGGACGGGGCAGAGATCACCGTGGTCGGGCTGGACGACGGCCGGCCGGTCGCATTCTCGGCGTTGAGCAGGCTGCCCAGCGCCGGCTGGACCTTTCTGGAGTACCTGGCGGTCGACCGCACCCGCCGCGGCCATGGACTCGGCAGCAAGCTCTGGGTGGAGTCACTACGCCGGCTGGCGGCCGGCGGAGAGCCGGACCGGGTGGTGCTGGAGGTCGAGGACCCGGCCGAGGAGCCGGCAGGCTCGGAGGAGCACAGCGCGCGCACCCGCCGGATCGCGTTCTACACCCGGCTCGGTACCCACCTGCTGCCGGTCGCCGGCTACCTCGCCCCGAACGTCGACGGCACCGGGACCGAGCCGATGCTGCTGCTCGCCGCCGTACCGCCCGGTGCGCCCGAGCCCGGTCCGGCCGAGCTGCGCACGCTGGTCCGGGCGCTGTACTCCGACAGCTACCGGCTGGACCCCGGCCATCCGCTCGTACTCGCCGCCGACACCGCCGACCCGGACGGGACGCCACGGTGAACCCGGAGTGGCTCTCCACGATCGTCGCCTCGGTGGCCCTGGTGATCTCGCTCGCGGTCGCCGTACAGACCTGGCGGCTGGGCCAGCGCACCATGCACGTGATGACCTACCAGGGCGCCACCGACCTGACGCTGGACCTGGATCGGGTCTTCCTGGACCAGCCCCAGCTCCGGCCCTACTTCTACGACGGCGAGCCGACGCCGCCCGTCGACCACCCCGAGCATCACCGGGTGCTGGCGGCGGCGGAGTTCTGCCTGGACGTGTGCGAGTGCATCTGGGATCACCGTACGGAGTACGACGAGGTCGACAAGACCGCCTGGCGGGAGTGGATCCATCACCTGCTCAGCCGCTCACCCGCCCTGTGCCAGCTCTACCGTGAGCAGCCGGAGTGGTACCCTGCCATCGCGGATCTGGTCGCGACCGGCGAGTGCGACCTGCGCCCTCACCACGACGCGCTGTTCGAGTCGCTCACTCCGCCAGCAGCGAGCGAAGCACGTACGGCATGATCCCGCCGTGCCGGTAGTAGTCGGCCTCGCCCGGGGTGTCGATGCGCAGCACGGCGTCGAGCTCGACATCGCCGGCCCGCACGTGCACGGTCCGCGGCGTCGTGCCGTCGTTCAGCTCGGTCACCCCGGTGATGCTGATCGTCTCGTGCCCGGTCAGGCCGAGTGAGTCGGCGTTCTTGCCATCCATGAACTGCAGGGGCAACACGCCCATGCCGATCAGGTTGGACCGGTGGATCCGTTCGAAGGACTCGGCGATGACAGCCCGGACGCCCAGCAGCGCGGTGCCCTTGGCGGCCCAGTCCCGGGACGAGCCCGAGCCGTACTCCGCCCCGGCCAGGATCACCAGCGGGATGCCGGCCGCCGCATATGCCTGGGCGGCGTCGTAGATCGTGGTGACCTCGCCGTCGGTGGCGAAGTTGCGGGTGAAGCCGCCCTCGATGCCGGCGACGAGCTGGTTGCGCAGCCGGATGTTGGCGAACGTGCCCCGGATCATCACCTCATGGTTGCCCCGCCGCGAGCCGTAGGAGTTGAAGTCGGCCCGGGCCACGCCGTGCCCGGTGAGGTACGCGCCCGCGGGGGAGTCGGCCTTGATCGCGCCGGCCGGGGAGATGTGGTCGGTGGTCACCGAGTCGCCCAGCTTGGCCAGCACCCGGGCGCCGATGATGTCGGTCACCGGGGCCGGCTCGCGCGCCATCCTCTCGAAGTACGGCGGACGGCGCACGTACGTCGAGCCGGCGTCCCACTCGAAGGTCTCGCCGGCCGGGGTGGGCAGGCCCTGCCATCGCGCGTCTCCGGCGAACACGTCGGCGTAGTCGCGGGTGAACATCTCGCTGGCGATGGCGAGGTCCACCACCTCCTGTATCTCGGCCGAGCTCGGCCAGATGTCGGCGAGGTACACCGGCTCGCCGTCGGTGCCGGTGCCGATCGGGTCGCCGGCCAGGTCGACGTCCATCGAGCCGGCCAGCGCGTAGGCGACCACCAGCGGCGGGGAGGCGAGGTAGTTCATCTTCACGTCCGGGTTGATCCGGCCCTCGAAGTTCCGGTTGCCGGACAGCACGGAGACCACCGACAGGTCGGCACCGTTCACGGCCCGGCTCACCGCCCGGGGCAGCGGCCCGGAGTTGCCGATGCACGTCGTGCAGCCGTAGCCGACCAGGTGGAACCCGAGCTTCTCCAGGTACGGCACCAGCCCGGCCCGCTCGTAGTAGTCCATGACCACCTTGGAGCCGGGCGCCAGCGTGGTCTTCACCCAGGGCTTGCGGGCCAGGCCCCTCTCCACCGCCTTCTTGGCCAGCAACGCGGCACCGACCATGACTGAGGGGTTGGAGGTGTTGGTGCAGGACGTGATCGCGGCGATGACCACGGCGCCGTGGTCCAGCTCGGCCTCGGTGCCGTCGTCCAGCCTGATCCGCACCGGGTCCGAGGGGCGGCCGGCCGCGGACTCGGCGGCCGACGGCAGCCGGGGCGCCGCGGAGCCGTTCATCCCGTGGTACGCGAGGGAGTCCGAGGCGGGGAAGGACTCCGCGGACGCCTCATCCAGCCCCGACTCGGTCCCGTCGGAAGCACCGCCGGACTCGACGTACTCCGCCAGCGCGGCGCGGAACGAGGCCCGGGCCACCCGCAGCGGCACCCGGTCCTGCGGGCGTTTCGGCCCGGCCAGCGACGGCTCCACGGTGGACAGGTCCAGCTCCAGGGCCTCGGAGTACGCCGGCTCGCTGGTCGGGTCGTGCCACAGCCCCTGCTCCTTGGCGTACGCCTCGACCAGCGCCACCTGCTCGGCCGGCCGGCCGGTGAAGGTGAGGTAGCGGATGGTCTCGGCGTCGATCGGGAAGATCGCGCAGGTCGAGCCGTACTCCGGGCTCATGTTGCCGATGGTGGCCCGGTTGGCCAGCGGCACGTTGCCCACGCCTGGCCCGTAGAACTCGACGAACTTCCCGACGACGCCGTGCCGGCGCAGCATCTCGGTGATGGTCAGCACCAGGTCGGTCGCGGTGGAGCCCTCAGGCAGCTCGCCGGCCAGCTTGACCCCGACGACCCGCGGGATGAGCATGCTCACCGGCTGGCCGAGCATGGCCGCCTCGGCCTCGATGCCGCCAACGCCCCAGCCCAGCACACCCAGCCCGTTGACCATCGTGGTGTGCGAGTCGGTGCCGACCACGGTGTCGGGGTACGCCAGGCCGCCGCGGGTGAAGACGACCCGGGCCAGGTACTCGATGTTGACCTGGTGCACGATCCCGGTGCCCGGTGGCACCACCTTGAACTCGTCGAACGCGGTCTGGCCCCAGCGCAGGAACTGGTAGCGCTCCCGGTTGCGCTGGTACTCCAGCTCGACGTTGCGCTCGAACGCCTCCGGCTGGCCGAACAGGTCCGCGATCACCGAATGGTCGATGACCAGCTCGGCGGGGGCGAGCGGGTTGATCCGGTTCGGGTCGCCGCCCAGGTCGCGCATGGCCTCCCGCATGGTGGCCAGGTCGACCACCACGGGCACTCCGGTGAAGTCCTGCATGACCACCCGTGCCGGGGTGAACTGGATCTCCCGGCTCGGCTCGGCGGACGGGTCCCAGCGTGCCAGCGCCTCGATGTCGGCGGCGGTGATGTTCGTGCCGTCCTCGGTCCGCAGCAGGTTCTCCGCCAGGATCTTCAGGCTGTACGGCAGCGTGCCGGTGCCAGGCACCGCGGCCAGGCGGAAGAGGTCGTACGACGCGGCACCGACGTCGAGCGTGCCGCGGGCAGCGAAGCTGTCCCTGCTTGTCACACCGGGCTCCTCTCTGGGCACTCGGATCCTGGGCGCTCGAACCTGGGCGCTGGGATCGCTGGAATGCTGCTCTGGATGCTGGATCTCTGGGCGTTGGGATCATCTTCCCGCACCGAGCTGCACGCGCGCCCGCGCCCGCGTACTTGTCGCCTCCATCGCGCATGTCGCACCAAGGTCACCAGGACGGGAACGGCGGCTGGTGAGCATTATGTGACAAGTGACTCTTATACGACACGTACGAGACCGGGCGCGCATAGACTCGGGCGTCGTGGTGGATGCGGCCGACGAGATCGTGCGGGTGGCTGGCTGGCTGGGGGCCGATGGCGGCGTGACCACGGTGCTGACCGGGGCCGGCATCTCCACCGACTCCGGCATTCCGGACTTCCGTGGCCCTACCGGCGTCTGGACGACGGACCCAGCCGCCCAGCGGATGGTCGACATCTCGGTGTACGCCGCCGACCCGGAGATACGCCGGGCGGCCTGGCGGCGGCGCCGTGACCATCCCACCTGGTCGGCCACGCCGAACGCCGCCCACCGGGCCCTGGTTGACCTGGAACGGGCCGGCCGGCTGCGCGCGATCGTCACCCAGAACATCGACCGGCTGCACCAGCGGGCCGGCAGCGCCGGTGACCAGGTGATCGAGCTGCACGGCTCGATGGCGCAGACCGTATGCCTGTCCTGCCGGGACCGGCGCGACATGGCCGAGGCGCTGGCCCGGCTGGACGCCGGAGAGGCAGACCCGCCCTGCCTGGCCTGCGGCGGCATTCTGAAGTCCGCCACGATCTTCTTCGGCGAGTCGCTGGACCGGCAGGTGCTCGCCGCCGCACAGCTCGCGGCCGCCGAGTGTGCGGTGTTCCTGGTCATCGGCACGTCGCTGACCGTCGCGCCGGCCTCCTGGCTTCCCGGGCTGGCCGCCGAGGCGGGGGCGCGGGTGGTCATCGTCAACGGCGCGCCGACGCCGTACGACCGGCTGGCCGACGCGGTGATCCGGCAGCCGATCGGAGCGGCGGTTCCGGCTCTGGTTGCCCGCGCGGTCGCCAGCTAGCACCTATCCAGCCGAGCGGGCCCGGCTACTACGGCGCCACCCGGCTCGGCACCTGACCGCTGCCCCAGTCAGCCCAGCCAGTCAGCCAGCGGGGTCGACCCGGCGCAGGAAGCCGCGCGCCTCCAGGAACGACGCCAGCGTCGGACGGTGGATGTCGCAGGCCAGCCAGCGCTTCTCCCGGTCCGGAGCGTGCAGCCTCGGGTTGTTCCACACGAGTGCCCAGCGAGCCTGCGCCCGGCAGGCTTTGGCGGAGCAACGCGCTGTGTCGGCGGACACGAAAGCGTCGTCTGACACGTGTGACACGATCATCACCGCAGAACCGACAGATGGCGAGATACGCAAAGCGTCGGGCAGCCACGGGGGGAGCTGCCCGACGTGCGGATGACGTTACACCACGTCCCCGGAGAATCGCGAGGGGTCATCGGCAATGTCACCCGTTTGACTGGCCAAGGCAGTTTCCCCTACGGGGCAAGGGGATCCCGCTGCCCCGGACGTCCCGGGCACCCCGCCAGGTCGACCCCGCGAAGCTCACGCCCAGCTCACGCGCCATACGGTTGGCTGGACCGGAACACGAGGAGGGCACCCGGTGACGCAGACCCCGCGGGCCGGCGCGCCGGACGGTACGGCGGCCGGCGCACCAACCACGACGCCAGCGCAGGACGCCACCTTGCTGGAACGCGCCGTCTTCGAGATCAAGCGGGTGATCGTGGGCCAGGACCGCATGGTCGAGCGGATGCTGGTCGCCCTGCTGGCCCGCGGGCACTGCCTGCTCGAGGGTGTGCCGGGCGTGGCCAAGACGCTGGCCGTGCACACCCTGGCCACCGTGGTCGGCGGCAGCTTCGCCCGGCTGCAGTTCACCCCGGACCTGGTGCCCAGCGACATCGTCGGCACCCGGATCTACAAGCCCGGCGCGGAGAAGTTCGACACCGAGCTGGGCCCGGTCTTCGCCAACTTCGTGCTCGCCGACGAGATCAACCGGGCGCCGGCCAAGGTGCAGTCCGCCCTGCTGGAGGTGATGGCCGAGCAGCAGGTCTCGATCGGCGGCACGACGTACCCGGTGCCCTCGCCGTTCCTGGTGCTGGCCACCCAGAACCCGATCGAGCACGAAGGGGTGTACCCGCTGCCCGAGGCGCAGCGGGACCGGTTCCTGATGAAGATCGTGGTCGACTACCCGACGGCCGAGGAGGAGCGCGAGATCGTCTACCGGATGGGCGTGGAGCCCCCGGTGGCCGAGCAGGTGCTGACCCCGGGCGACCTGCTCCGGCTGCAGGACTCGGCCAGCCGGATCTTCGTGCACCACGCGCTGGTCGACTACGTGGTCCGGCTGGTGCTGTCCACCCGCACCCCGAAGGACCACGGCATGCCCGACGTGGGCGGCTGGGTGGCCTACGGCGCGAGCCCGCGCGCCTCGCTCGGCATGATCGCCGCGGCCCGGGCGCTGGCGCTGACCCGCGGCCGCGACTACGTGCTGCCCCAGGACGTGCTGGACATCGCGCCGGACATCCTGCGGCACCGGTTGGTGCTGTCCTACGACGCGCTGGCCGACGGCGTGCCGTCCGAGCACATCGTCCGCCGGGTGCTGCAGACCGTGCCGCTGCCCCAGGTCAGCCCCCGGCAGCGGGCAGGCGGTCCTCCGGTACCGGTGCTGCCGCTGGCCGGCCCGGTGCCGGGCGCGATGGTTGGCCCCACCGTCGGCCCCACAGCCGGGCCGGCGACCAGCGCGGGCGCCGGGGGGCCGTCCGCCGTACCCGCTGCCGGCGACCCGGACGTCGGGCAGTGACCGGACCGGTCACGCCGCCCCGGCTGCCGCACAGCCCGGACGACGGCACCGTCGACGCGGTGCTGGAGAAGCTGGAGCTGACCGTGCGGCTGAAGCTGGACGGGCTGCTGCAGGGCAACTACCTCGGCCTGGTGCCGGGATCGGGCAGCGAGCCGGGCGAGGCGCGGCAGTACTACCCCGGCGACGACGTACGTCGGATGGACTGGCCGGTGACCGCGCGGACCACCGTGCCGCACGTGCGCGAGACCATCGCCGACCGGGAGCTGGAGACCTGGGTGGTGGTCGACCTGTCGCCCAGCCTGGACTTCGGCACTGCGAGGTGCGAGAAGCGCGACCTGGCGGTGGCTGCGCTCGCCGCGATCGTCTACCTCACCCAGCACGGCGGGAACCGGATCGGCACGCTGACCACCACTGGCGAGCAGGTGGTCCGCAGCGCCGCGCTGTCCGGGCGGGCGCATGCCCAGCACCTGATCCGGCAGGTCGTGCGGACCCCCCGGTCGGCGAGCGGCCGCCGTGGCGACCTGGCCGCCGCGGTCGAGATGCTGCGCCGGCCACCGCGGCGTCGCGGCCTGGTGGTGGTGATCTCCGACTTCCTCGGCGAGTACGGCGGTGCCGGGCCGGGCGTCGGGGTCGACCGGCCTGCCGGGTTTGACTGGTCCGCCGGGTTTGACTGGGAGCGGCCGATGCGGGCCATGGGGGTGCGGCATGAGGTGCTCGCGGTGGAGGTTCTTGACCCCCGCGAGCTGTCCATGCCAGCGCTCGGCCTGCTCACCCTGGTCGATCCGGAGACCGGGCAGCAGGTCGAGGTGCAGACCTCCGACGCCGACCTGCGGGCCCGGTACGCCGCCGCGGCGGCCGCCCAGCGGGCCGCGATCGGTGGGGCGCTGCGGCGGGCGGACGCGGCGCACCTACGGCTGTCCACCGACCGCGACTGGCTGCTGGACATCGTCCGGTTCGTGGCCGCCCGGCGGCGCGGCGTGAGCGGCGGCGCGCTGCGGTGAGAGACCGGTGGAGCGGATGGTGAGCACCTTCCTGGCGCCGGGCTGGCTGTGGCTGCTGCTCGCGGTGGCCGGCCTGACGGCGGCGTACGTCCTGCTGCAGCGTCGCCGGACGAAGTACGCGGTCCGGTTCACCAACACCGCGCTGCTCGACAAGCTGGTTCCCAGGAGGCCGGGCTGGCGCCGGCACCTGCCCTTCGCGCTGCTGTTGCTGACGCTCGGCGTGCTGACCGCGGCGATGGCCAAGCCCACCACGCAGGTCCGGGTCCCGCGGGAGCAGGCCACCGTGATCATGGCCATCGACGTGTCGTTGTCCATGCAGGCCACCGATGTCTCGCCGACCCGGATCGACGCGGCCAAGGCGGCGGCCAAGGAGTTCGTCCAGCTCATCCCGCCCCGGATCAACCTGGGGCTGGTGTCCTTCGCCGGCACCGCCACCGTCTCGGTCAGCCCGACGACCGACCGGGACGCGGTGCTGCGGGCCATTGACGACCTGCAGCTCCGCGAGTCCACCGCGATCGGGGAGGCTATCTTCTCCTCGCTGGATGCGATCCGTGCGGTCGCCGCCCAGACGAGGGACGCTAACGGCCAGCCGGTCCCGGCCGCGGTGGTGCTCATGTCGGACGGCGACAGCAAGCAGGGCCGGTCCGTCGACGAGGCCGTGGCGGCATCCCGCGGGGCGGGTGTGCCGGTGTCCACCATCGCGTTCGGGACCGAGGACGGCACGGTCGACATCGGTGGCGAGCGGGTGGCGGTGCCAGCCGACCGCTCCACCCTGAAGGAGATCGCGCAGCGCACCGGCGGCTCTTACCACTCCGCCGTGAGCGCGGGTGAGCTGCAGGACGTCTACCGCGACCTGGGCAGCCAGGTCGGCTACGCCACCGCCCGCCGGGAGGTCACCGCCTGGTTCGTGGGCACTGCCCTGCTGCTCGGCTTCGCCGCCGCCGCGCTGTCGCTGTGGTGGACGAACCGCCTGGTCTGAGCCGCCTTCCCTGCCTTCCCTCGCCTTCCCCGGCGATCATCGAGCTGTTGGGGTCGAAGGAGATCATTTAGCCCCATTAGCTCGATGATCGCCGGTAGCGGGACGGGAGAGGCGGGCGCGGCGATGGCGGGCTACCGCCGGGTAGCGGTTAGCCTCAGGCGGTGAGTCGTTCCGTGCTTGTCACCGGAGGTAACCGCGGCATCGGGCTGGCCATCGCCCGGGCGTTCTCCGCCCAGGGCGACAAGGTCGCCGTCACCCACCGCGGCAGCGGCGCCCCCGACGGGCTGTTCGGCGTCCAGTGCGACGTCACCGACCCCGGGCAGGTGGACGAGGCGTTCGCCGCCGTCGAGGCGCAGCAGGGCCCGGTCGAGGTGCTGGTGGCCAACGCCGGCATCACCGACGACACCCTGCTGCTGCGGATGAGCGACGGGCAGTTCACCCGGGTGCTGGACACCAACCTGGCCGGTGCCTACCGGGTGGCCAAGCGGGCCGCGGCCAAGATGCTGCGCGCCCGCTCCGGTCGGCTGATCTTCATCTCCTCGGTGGTCGGGCTGACCGGCTCGGCCGGCCAGGCCAACTATGCCGCGAGCAAGGCCGGCCTGGTCGGGCTGGCCCGGTCGATCGCGCGCGAGCTGGGCAGCCGGAACATCACCGCGAACGTCGTCACCCCCGGCTTCGTGCGTACTGACATGACCGCGGTCCTCGGCGAGGAGCGGCAGGCGGAGATTCTCGGCCAGGTGCCGCTGGGCCGGATGGCCACGGCCGAGGAGGTCGCGGGGGTGGTCACCTTCCTGGCTGGCGATGGGGCGGCGTACATCACCGGTGCGGTGATCCCGGTCGACGGCGGGCTGGGCATGGGTCACTGATCTGGGCATGGGTCACTGGTCGGTCACAGGAAGCTGAGCTCGCGGGAGGTTCTGGGTTGGGAATCGTCGAAGGCAAGCGACTGCTCATCACCGGCGTCATCACCGACGCCTCGATCGCCTTCTCCGCCGCCCGGCTGGCGCAGGAGCAGGGCGCCGAGGTGGTGCTGACCGGGTTCGGCCGGATGTCCCTGGTCGAGCGGGTGGCCCGCAAGCTGCCCACCACCGCGCCCGTGGTGGAGCTGGACGTGACGGATGCCGGGCAGCTCGGCTCGCTGCCCGACCGGCTGCGCACGGAGGCTGGCCTGGATGGGCTGGACGGCGTGCTGCACTCGATCGGGTTCGCGCCCCAGTCCTGCCTGGGCGGCGGGTTCCTGGACGCGCCGTGGGAGGATGTGGCGACCGCCGTACACGTCTCGACGTACTCGCTGAAGTCGCTGACGGTGGCCTGCCTGCCGATGCTGGGCGAGGGCGGGTCGGTGGTCGGGCTGACCTTCGACGCGACCCGGGCGTGGCCGGTCTACGACTGGATGGGCGTGGCCAAGGCCGGGCTGGAGTCCACCGCCCGCTACCTGGCCCGCGACCTCGGCCCGCGGCAGGTCCGGGTCAACCTGGTGGCGGCTGGCCCGCTGCGCACGATGGCGGCCAGGAGCATCCCGGGCTTCGACCAGTTCGAGGACACCTGGAAGGGTCGGGCGCCGCTCGGCTGGGACGTGCACGACGCCGAGCCCACCGCGAAGGCCTGCGTCGCGCTGCTGTCCGACTGGTTCCCCGCCACGTCGGGCGAGATCGTGCACGTGGATGGCGGGTTCCACGCCGTCGGGGCGTGAGAGTGGCCCGCTACTGAGATGGCCGGCTACTGAGATGGCCCAGTACGACGCGCTGCTGCTGCTGTCGTTCGGCGGGCCGGAGGGGCCAGCCGACGTGCTGCCGTTCCTGGAGAACGTCGTGCGCGGCCGGGGGGTGCCGCGGGAGCGGCTGCTCGCCGTCGTCGAGCACTACCAGCACTTCGACGGGGTGTCCCCGATCAACGCGCAGAACCGGGCGCTGCTGGCCGCGCTGCGGGCCGAGCTCGACATCGGCGTGTACTGGGGCAACCGGAACTGGTACCCGTACGTCGAGGACGCCGTCCGGGAGATGGCCGCGGCCGGCGTGACGCGGGCGCTGGCCTTCGCCACCAGTGGCTACTCGTCGTACTCGGGCTGCCGGCAGTACTGGGAGGACCTGGACCGGGCCCGCGCGGCCGCCGGGCCGACGGCGCCCACGATCGACAAGCTGCGCCACTTCTACAACCACCCGGGTTTCATCGAGCCGAACGCCGACGCGGTGCGGGCCGCGCTGGCGGAGCTGCCGGCGCCGCTCAGGGCCGAAGCCCGGCTGGTGTTCACCGCGCACAGCATCCCGGTCGCGATGAACGATGCGGCCGGGCCGGAGCGGAACGGCTGGTACGCCGTCCAGGTGGCCGAGGCCGCCCGGCTGGTGACCGAGCTGGTGCGGCCGGGTGGCGCGTTCGACGTGGTATGGCAGTCGCGGTCCGGGCCGCCGCGGGTGCCGTGGCTTGGCCCGGACATCAACGACCATCTCACGGAGCTGGCTGGCCAGGGAGCTCCGGCCGTCGTGGTGTCACCGGTCGGGTTTGTCAGCGATCATGTCGAGGTGGCGTGGGACCTGGACCACGAGGCCCGCGAGACGGCCGCTGGGCTCGGCCTGGCCTATGCCCGGGCCGCCACCGTGGGCGTGCACCCGAGGTTCGTGCGGATGATCGTGGAGCTGGTGGCTGAGCGGCAGTCCGGGGCGCCCCGCCTGGCCTTCGGCCGGTACGGGCCCAGCCACGACGTGTGCCCGGCCGGTTGCTGCCCGGCCCCCGCCCGCCGCCCGTCCCTCTAGCCGGTACGACGAAAGCCCCTGGCGCTCGAACAGGCACATCGCGTGCCAATCAGCCGCTTCCGTCGTGCTGGCGACGTCGATCAGCCCCCGGCGGCCCATCTCGAAGTGGAACGTCAGCCACCGGAGTTGTACGCCGCCAGCCGGGCCCGCCGTACCGCCGTCCACAGTGGACGGAGCGCGGCCGACCGGGCACTGGCCGCATGGGTGGTAAGCGCCCCACCGGGAGCGTCGGCGTCGGCCAGCTCAAGGACGGCGGCCAGCCGGTCGGCCTGCACGAGCAGCCGGACCGCCCGTGGGTCGTGGCCCGGCGGCAGCGGGGCAGGGGCGGTCCGGCGGCGCAGCCTGGCCACGTTCTCGGCCACGTCCGGCCGCCAGGACGCGGCGTCCAGCCCGGCCAGCTCCGTGGCAGCGTCCCGCATCGCAGTGGTCAGCTCGTGCTGCGCCTCGGCCACGCTCAGTGGCTCGCTGACCGGCACCGGCGGCAGCCCGTGGTACCCCTGCCAGCGCACCAGCACCGTGACGCTGCCGACCGAGCCGTGCCGGCTGATCCTGGGCACCAGCCCGAGCTCGCCCCCCAGCACCGCCTCGCCCGCCTCCAGGGCGGCCGTCGTGAACGCCCCCGGCCCGGGCAGCCCACGCGGGTCGCCCGGCACCGGCAGCACCACGGCAAGGCTGCGCACCCCCCGGTCCCGCCAGGCCGACAGCACCCAGAGCAGCGGCACGCCCCTGTCTGAGCCGCCCAGGCTGCCCAGGCCATCTGGGCCGACGGTGTCCGAGCCGGGCAGGCCGGCCACCCGGTGCGGCTCGTCCTCCCGGGTCACCTCGGCCACCAGCTCGTCGTAGCCGACCCGGCCGGCCAGCCACGCACTACCCCAGGCGGCGAGCAGACCGGACCGCACGGGCGACATGGCGCGAGCCTACGACGCGTTCCGCGACCTTGCGGATAGCGTGTGGGCGTGCGAAGCAAGGAGTACGGCGGTGACGTGCTGGCCGCCGGCAGGCGGCGGGCCCCCCGGGTGGCCGAGGTCCCGGCCGAGCGTGACCTGGTGGTCGAGGAGGCCGGCTCCGGGTTCTGCGGCGCCGTGGTGGAGGTCGCCAAGGGCCTGGTCACGCTGGAGGACCGGCACGGCCGGCGCCGGGTCTTCCCGCTGCTGCCGGCCGGGTTCACCCTCGACGGCAGGCTGGTCACCCTGGTCCCGCCTGCCCCGGCGGTGGCGCCGGCCAAGGCCCGGCAGCGGACCGCGTCCGGCTCGGTGGCGGTGCCCGGCGCGCCGGCCCGGGTGGCGCGGGCTGGCCGGATCTACGTCGAGGGAGTGCACGACGCCACCCTGGTCGAGCAGGTCTGGGGCGACGACCTGCGGGTCGAGGGCGTCGTGGTGGAGCCGCTGGACGGCGTCGACGCGCTGCCCGAGGTCGTGCGCGAGTTCCGCCCTGGCCCGGGCCGCCGGCTCGGCGTGCTGGTCGACCACCTCGTCGCCGGCAGCAAGGAGTCGCGGATCGTGGCCCGGACCACCGACCCCCACCTGCTCGTCACCGGCCACCCGTACGTCGACATCTGGCAGGCGGTCAGACCGGCGGCGGTGGGGATCCGGGCCTGGCCCAGCGTGCCGAAGGGGGTGCCGTGGAAGGACGGCGTCTGCCGGGCGCTGGGGATCACCGACACCGCCGAGATGTGGCGCCGGGTGCGGCGCGGCGTGCGGACCTACGCCGACCTGGAGATGCCACTGCTGCGCGCCGTCGAGGAGCTGATCGACTTCGTGACCGCCGAGGACTGAGAAGGACCAATGGCAAAGAAAGGGCTGGGGTCAGGTGGCCGGCTGGTCTTCCTGCTGCTCGGGATCGGCCTGCTGGCGGTGACCGCGGTGTTCTGGCTGAACTACCTGGTCAAGCCCGGCCGGGCGATGCTCAACGGGGAGAAGCTCACCGTCACCGTGACCCGGTGCGAGGGGGAGAAGAGGGCGAGCTGCTTCGCGGAGTGGGGCGGCAAGGTACCCGGCTCTGGGCCGCTGTCCGGTGAAGGCACGCCAGGCCAGCGGGTCAGCGCGTACGTCTACGAGCGGCACGCCTACGGCGCGTCGAGAAAGGACTGGACCGGCCGGGTGGTGCTGGGGCTGGTCGGGCTCGGCTTCGCGGTGGTGGCGCGTTATCTTCTCGGTACGGCGGTAGCCACCCGGCGTTAGCCAACACACCGAAATGCAGAGGCGCGACCCAACAGGCAGGTCCACAGCGGCCGATTTCTGGCAGGATGATCTCGTGCCCGCATGGTTGTTGTGGCTGATCGCGGCCGGGGTCCTCGCGATCGCTGAGGTGTTGTCGCTGGATCTCATTCTCATCATGTGCGCCGGCGCAGCCGGGGTGACCGCGCTGGCGGCTGGCCTGGGCGCGTCGGTGGCGCTGCAGTTCGTGGTGTTCGCAGTCTCCGCGCTCGGCATGCTGTTCGTGGTCCGGCCGGCGGCCCAGCGACATCTGGTCAGCGGCAAGCACACGCCGATGGGGATCGAGGGCCTCATTGGCAAGAAGGCGACGGTGCTGCGGACCGTCGACCGCCACGGCGGTCTGGTCAAGCTGCACGGTGAGGAGTGGACGGCGCGCGCCTACGACCCGCACCAGGTGCTCGAGGTGGGCAGCACCGTCGACGTCATGGAGATCCAGGGCGCCACCGCCCTCGTCTGGGGAGAGCCATAAATGGCCGTGCTCATCGCAGTTGTCGTTCTGGTCGTACTCGTGCTCGTGGTGATGTCTAGGAGTCTCGTCCTGGTCAGCCAGGCCCAGGCCTACGTGATCGAGCGGCTGGGCAAGTTCCACAAGGTGCTCAACCCGGGGCCGAACTTTGTCGTGCCGTTCGTCGACAAGCCGCGGTCCCGGATCGACCTGCGCGAGCAGGTGGTGTCCTTCCCGCCGCAGCCGGTGATCACCGAGGACAACCTGACGGTCAACATCGACACCGTCATCTACTTCCAGGTCACCGACCCGCGCTCGGCGACGTACGAGATCTCCAACTACATCCAGGCGGTCGAGCAGCTCACCGTGACCACGCTGCGCAACGTCGTCGGCGGGATGAACCTGGAGGAGACGCTGACCAGCCGTGACAAGATCAACGGCCAGCTCCGCGGGGTGCTGGACGAGGCAACCGGTCGCTGGGGCATCCGGGTCAACCGGGTCGAGCTCAAGGCGATCGACCCGCCGCCCTCCATCCAGGACTCGATGGAGAAGCAGATGCGGGCCGACCGGGACAAGCGGGCCATGATCTTGCAGGCCGAGGGCCAGCGGGAGAGCGCGATCAAGAGCGCCGAGGGCCAGAAGCAGGCCGCGATCCTCTCCGCCGAAGGCCAGAAGACGGCGGCCATCCTCACCGCCGAGGCTGACCGGCAGGCCCGGATCCTGCGCGCCGAGGGCGAGCGGGCGGCGCGGTACCTGGCCGCGCAGGGCCAGGCCAAGGCGATCGAGACCGTGTTCGCCTCCATCCACGAGTCCGACCCGGACCCGAAGCTGCTGGCCTACCAGTACCTCCAGACGCTGCCGCAGATCGCCCAGGGCGATGCGAACAAGCTCTGGATCATCCCGAGCGAGTTTGGCAAGGCACTCGAAGGGCTGGCCAAGCTCGCCGGCGCGGGCGACGGCGAGGACTCCGGTACGGCGTCCTGGCTGCAGGCCGGTGCCGCGGGCGCCACGGCCAGGCCGGGTGAGATGCGGGAGCCGATCGACACCAGCGACTGGTTCGACCAGAAGCTGACCCAGGTGCCGGTGCCGCCAGAGGCGACCTCGTCGCTGGAGCCGGGGATCGACGGACCAGAGCTGCCGGACGTCGGCCGGTACGCGCGAGGTGGGGGCGACGACCCGCCGGCCAACCCGACCATGCCGATCCGGCCGGATCGGTGAGGTGGCTGGGCGGATCGTGGCTCGGTTCGTGTTCCGGTTCGTGGTGGGTGGCAGGTCAGATTGCGGCGAAGTCGTAGCGGACGGCGGTCAGCTCCTCAGACAGATCCCACAGCGCGCCGGCCAGCTCGACGTTCCGGGAGGTCGAGCTAGAGCCGACGATCGTCGGGTGGCCGCGCGTCTGCATCCACCTGCTCGGCCCGACGTAGGAGCCGCCCGGCAGGCCCGGCTCGGTCGTGGCGTAGAGCGCCGGCAGCGCGCCCATCTCGTCGCTCTGCGCGAACAGCCGGTTCCCGATGCTCATGATCCGGTCCTGGATTGACTCGGTGTGCGACTGCAGGTTGGTCGCGGCGTACCCCGGATGTGCCGCCATCGCCTCCACCGGCGACCCGACGGCGGCCAGCCGCCGCTGCAGCTCGTAGGTGAACAGCAGGTTGGCCAGCTTGGACTGGCCGTACACGGACCAGCGGCGGTACCGACCGCGCTCCCAGTTGAGATCATCTAGCCGGATCCGGCCGATGTGGTGCGCGCTGCTGGCCACCGTCACGACCCGACCGCGGATCCGGCCGAGCAGCAGGCCGGTCAGCGCGAACGGGCCGAGGTGGTTGGTGCCGATCTGCAGCTCGAAGCCGTCCGCTGTGGTGCGCCTCGGCACGGCCATCACCCCGGCGTTGTTGACGAGCACGTCGACCGGACCGTCGACGCCCTCGGCGAACTCACGCACGGACGACAGGTCGGCCAGGTCCAGCCGGCGTACCTCGGTGCGGCCGGACATGGTGGCGGCGGCCCGCTCGCCCTTGGCGGTGTCCCGGCAGGCGAGTATCACCAGGGCCCCGGCTCGGGCCAGCGTGCGCGCCGTGACCGCACCGATGCCGCTGTTCGCCCCGGTCACCACGACCGTGCGGCCGTGCTGGTCGGGGATGTCCGCGCTGGTCCATTTCGTCATCGGTTCACCCTAGGTCATCGGTTCACCGTGGTGCGCGCTGGTCCGGGTTCTGTCAGACCCCGGTGGCATGGTGGCGGCATGGGCATGGTGGCGGGCATGGAGGTGGCAGGCATGGAGGTGGCCTGGGCGGTGCTGGACACGCCGATCGGTCCGATCACCCTCGGGGTGACCGAGCGCGGGCTGGTCCGGGTGGAGCTTGGCCCGCCAGCCGGGGTGGTGGGGCGGGTGCCGCTGCCGTCGGTCGACGACCCAGCCCGGCTGGTGGCGGCCTCCCGGCAGCTCAGCGAGTACTTCGCGGGCCGGCGCCGCGCCTTCGAGCTGCCGCTGGACTGGGGTCTGGTTGGCGGGTTTGCCCGGGATGTGCTGCGCATCCTGCACCACTCGGTGGGTTTCGGCCAGGTGGTGACCTACCAGGAGCTGGCCGAGCGGGCCGGGCATCCCCGGGCGGCCCGGGCGGTCGGAGCGGCCATGGGCGCCAACCCGCTGCCGATCGTGGTGCCCTGCCACCGGGTGCTGGCCGCCGACGGGCTCGGCGGCTTCGGCGGCGGGCTGGAGACCAAGCGCCGGCTGCTGGAGCTGGAGGGGGTGCTGCCGCTGGCCCTGTTCTGAGCCGCCGGTCCCATCCCGGCCATGCTGGGCGGGCCCTGTCGTGCTGGTTGACCGGTGTCCCGGCGTTAACGGTGTCCTGGCGTTGACCAGCGGTCGTCGTTTAGGTCAGTGCCCGACGTCGGAGCGTACGGCGGCGACGGTTCGGCGCAGCAGGCGGTCGTGGCCGTTCGGGGCCAGGGCATCCCGCCAGCCGCTGAGCCGGAGCAGCAGGTCGGTACCGGCGTCCGGCCCGGCGTGGGGGAGCGCCCGGTCGACGAAATCGCGGATCCGTACCACTGCCAGGCTGGTCTCGAGATCGCCGAGCGCCTGGATGGCGAGGTGTACGGTGACCGCGCACGGATGCTGCTGCCACTGCAGGCGCCCCGGCGTTTCCCTGGCCACCGAGACAATGGCCCGTACGCTCTGATCGAGGATCGCGCGTGCCTGGCTCGGGGACCGGTGCACCGCCAGGCCGATCTCGCGGAAGGTCCGGCCGGGCCGGCCGTCCAGCCCGTAGCGCAGCTCCAGCACGCACCGCTGGCGTGGGGCGGTCGCCTCCCGCACCGCGCGGACAAAGGCCTCGGCGAACGCCTCCGGCACCGGTTTCGTGACGGTCAGCCGGCGCTTGCCGGGTGAGAGGTCGGTGACCTGGTCTGGGCCGGGCGTGCCCATCAGCCGGTCGACAAGATCGGCGATGCGGTGCTGTTCGCGCAGGATCTCATCGACCCGGACCCGCGTCGACGGGCCCAGCTCGGGGTGGACCGACCACGAGTCGCAGGCGGCGCAGGCCAGCACGGCAGCGTCCGCGGGAGACCGCACGGTGACGCCGCAGTCCGGGCACGGCTGCCGGGCCACCAGCGCCAGCCGGGGCCCGCGGGGGAACACCCACTTGCATACCCCACACCGGGACATCGCTCCGGTCGCCACAGCCGCCAGCGGTTCAGCGCCGGAGTATGCCGGCACGACAAGCGCACATTGCGGGCATTGCACATAGTCGACGATGAGTCGAACTAACGGGCCATAACCGTGAGTAATCTCTCGGTATCGTTCCGCCACCGTGTCAGTATGGCCCTGCCATCCCGCCATGTCACTGGATCGAGCCGGGACCAACCAAACATCCCCAGTCGGGGTGAGCATGCATCCCCGACCGGGTGACCCGACCGGTCAGGCGTCCCGGCGGACCACCGGGTTCCACTCCCGCAGGGTCAGGATCTCGGTCACGCCGTTGGTGAGGTACGGGTCTGCCTCGACCAGCTCCCGGGCACGCTCCACGCTCGGCACGTCGTACACCGTGAGCGATCCCAGGCCCTCGGTCCAGGGCCCGGCGGCAACCAACACTCCCTCGGCGGCCAGCCCGCGCAGGTACTCCAGGTGCCGCTCGCGGTTCTGCTGCCGGCGTTCGGCGTCGACGTAGCGCATCTCCAGGACAAACCAGGTCACCGTGTCTCCCTCCAGGCCCGCGCCGAGGGCGCGGTTGGTCCGTCGGCTGGCCGGTTGGCATTGTTGGCGCGATCGGCGCCGTACCGGCTCCTGCGTCGGATTCTGCCGGACCGGCCGTCCGCGAGGCGCGCCAACTACGATGGCCCAACTCCGGGAGATGGGAATCTGATGCGGAAGTTCGCGGCGGCAGCAGCGTTGTTCGCGGTCGCGTTGGGCGGTTACCCGCCTCCGGTCGCCTCGGCGTCGTCCAACGCCGCCCAGCCGCGACCGCCGGTCCGCCGCCCGCCGGCTCGAGCGGTGGCGCTTGCCAGGGAGAGCCTGGCGGCCGTGCACGCCGCCGGCTCCGGCCGGGCCACCGTCACGGAGACCGGGCCGGGGGAGCGGGCCACGGCCACCTCGTGGTTCCGGCTAGCCGGCGGCCCGGCTGGGATCGTCGTACGCCCGCAGGCCGAGCCAGCCGACATCGCCGAGGATCCGGACGGCTACGCCCGGCTGCGCCGCTGCCTGGACCCGCGCGGCGCGGCGGCCCTGTTCACCGTGGCCAGTGCGGTACGGCGGATGGGTCCGGCCCGGGTCGGCGGCCAGGTCACGGTGCGGTACCGGCTCTCGGTGGATCTCGACGTGCTGCCCCGCACCAGCCCGGAGACCGTCGACGACATCGCCGCGCTGCGCCGCGCTGGGCTGACCCACATCACCGTCGACGTGTGGCTGGACCAGGCCAAGCGGCCGGCCCGGGTCAGCCTCAGCGCAGTCGCTGGCGGCGAGCCGGTGGAGACGGTCGACTGCCGCTACTACGACTGGGGCAGCCCACCCGCCGAGCCTCCCAGGTAGCCGGCGGCGCAGGATGAGCTCTCACAGCGGGGCGACCGGCCGGGCTCAGGCAGGCGGGGCCGCGGCGCTGCGGCTCCAGCGCGGGCCGTCGGAGGTGTCCCGCACCTGCACGCCGGCCGCGGCCAGCCGGTCGCGGACCAGGTCCGCGGTGCTGAAGTCGCGGCGGTCCCGGGCTTGGCCGCGCAGCTCCAGCAGCGCGTCGACGAACGGCGGGACGGCCCGCCACGGGTCGGCCAGACCGGTCCGGGCACGTTCGCCCAGCTCGACCACCATCGCCCGCAGCACCCGGCGGGCGTGGTCTCGCTCATCGGAGGTGTCCGCGGACCAGTCCGCCAGGGTCTGCTCCAGATCCAGCACGGCGGACACCGCGGTGTCGGGGTCACCGGCGGCGAGCGCGGCCCGGAACGCCGCCTCGTCCCGGTCCGCGGCATCGCGCAGCGGTCGCCTGGCCGACGTAGCGGTGGTATCGGGGGAGGGCGCACCGTTGTCCGGTGCCGTCCGGGCGACCGGGTGTCGGCCGGGGTCGGCGGCCGCCGCGGCGAGGTCGGCGAAGCTCAGCGTGCCACCGTGGAAGGCCCGCTCCCGGCCGTGCCGTCGTACGGTGACGGTGCCGGTGCCCAGCACTTGCGCGATCCGGGCGTCCAGGTCGAGCACGCAGGCGGTGTGCTCGTCCACGCCGAGCACGAACGCCTCCGTCGGCAGGTCACCCTCCAGTGCGGACAGTCGTTGATCGCCCAGGTAGCAGTAGCGTGTGTCGTGCGTGCCGCCCTCGGCGTTGTTGTAGTGCGGGATCACCACGGCGGGCAGATCGGTCACCGCGGCGACGATGTCCAGCCCTGGCTCCCAGCGCGGTTCCGCGCCGGCCTTGTAGATCTCGTACACCGGCACCGTGAACGCACCGAGGGTCAGCGCGGCTGCGCTGGCGAACACCACCACCCCGCCGGTGTCGAGCAGGTCGGTCAGGGTCGCCGCCAGCGGGGTGTCCCGCCAGTGCCGAAGCGCGTACGTCGGGCTGCCTGGGCCGGCGAAGACCCAGCGTGCCGACCGCAGCATGGCAAGCGCCCGTTCCAGGGCGGCACCCGGCCCAGGGTTGCGGCGCCAGCCCACCACCTCGACCTGCCGGCCCACGCTGTCGGCGAAGTAGTTCCGGGCTCGGGCCGAGATGTCGTCGACGTTCATCTGGAAGCCGTACGGCGTGTCGAGCAGCACGGCGCGGCCGGCAGCCTCGTCGCCCAGCTTGTCGAACACCGCCCGGTGCACCTTGATCATGGTGGGTGCCGTCTCGCCCGAACCCATGATCACCAGCAGCCGTGGTGTCACGGCAGCGACTCCAGGTCAGCGGCCACCCGGTCGGGATGCTGCGCGTGCAGGTCGTGGTCGGCGCCGTCGTACCATCGCACCTCGGCCCGGGGCAGCCTGGCGGCGGCCTCGGCGACCAGCGGGCTGCTGCCGCTGGCTCCCGCGGGCAGCAATAGTGTCGGTATGTCGACGAGGCGATACAGCTCCCGCGGGCGGTGCGCCCAGAGCGACCGGAGGATGTCGGCGTGCCGGTCCCGGGTCAGCCGTGCTCGGATGCTGCCGTCCGGGAGCGACGTGAGGTTGGCCAGGGTGCCGTCGATACTGGCGGTCGGCCAGTCCGGATGGCTGGCCAGGAGCCTGTGCCGGATGTCTGCCCTGGTCAGCCCGGCGAACCGCGGTGGCGCCAGCGCGGCCCAGCACTCCTCCCACGTGGCGAAGATGTCGCCGAGGTGGATCCAGCCGCCGTCGAGGAGGGCCAGCGCGCTCGCCCGGCCAGGGTGGCTGGCGGCGAGCTCGAGCACGACGTTGCCACCCCAGGACTGGCCGGCCAGCACTGGCCCGGCCAGCCGGAGCACGTCACACAGGGTGGCCAGGTCGGCCGCTGCGGTGCGGGTGTCGTAGCCATCGGCCGGCTGGTCGGACTCGCCGTGACCGCGCAGGTCGACCGCGACGGCGGGGTGGCCGGCAGCGGCGAGCCGGGCGGCCACGCCGTCCCAGGTGCGGGCGTTGGAGGCTAGGCCGTGCACCAGCAGGTATGGCCGGGCGGACGGCTGGCCTGGGCTTTGTTCGGAGGGGCACCAGCACCGCACGTGCAGCCGCACTCCGGCGGCCACCTCGACCATGCTGTCGACTGGGCCGCTGAGCGGGCTGGCGGGGAGAACCGCCGCTGTCTCGGGCACAATCGGACCCTATGACATCGCCGACCCGCCCGACCTAAGAGGTGACCTCTGAGGGCGTCCGACCAACGAAAGGTCACCACAACGCCGAGAGGTGACCACATGTGGGCGGCGGGCAACGAAAGGTCACCACATGGATCATGTATCCCGGCGCCGGCTCGCGTCTCCCATCTCGGGTGGGTAAAGCCGCGGGGCGTTCGAGGGGCCAAGGGGGTCAGGCATATGCCGGGGTCAGTCGGGGTGGTGGTCGAGCCGGAGCACGTGGAGATCGCGCCCGGATCCTCGGCCACGGTGCGGGTCCGAATCAGCAACCGGACCGGAGTCGTCGACCAGTTCGTCGTCACGCTAGTCGGTGCCGACGCCCGGATGACGCCTGCTCCCCAGCGGATCGGCCTGTTCCCTGACCAGGAAGGGACGGTCGAGCTGGTGCTCGCCGTCCCGGCCGAGCGCCCGCCACTGGCCGGCCGCGGCACGGTCGCAGTCCGGGTGGTCTCGGTCGACGACCCGACGGTGGCCCGGGTGGAGGAGTTCGCGCTGACCATCGGCCCGCTGCCGCTGGCGAACCTGCGGGTGGAGCCGGTCCGGGTGCGCGGCCGCGGGTCCGGCCGGTTCAGCGTCATGATCGCCAACGTCGGCAACGTGCCGCTGCGGTTCGCGCTGCGCGGGGAGGACGACGAGGCCGCCGTCGGCTTCGACTTCGCTCCGCCCGTGCTGGACGTGCCGCCGGACTCGGTCGGGGAAGCCAGGACCAAGGTGTCGGCGCCCAGCCGGTGGAGCGGCCCCGAGACGAGCCGGTCGCTGACCGTGCACGCCGATGGCGGCCCGGAGCCGCTGACCAGCCGGCTCACCTTCGCCCAGCGGGCGCTGGTGCCGGGCGGTCTGCTGCGCGGGCTGGCCGTGCTGGCCGTGCTGGCTGCCCTGATCGGCGGCTTTCTGCTCACCAGGCAAGGCAACGAGCCCACCACCGCCGCCACCGCTGGCCCGATCGAGACCACCTCGGCCGCGCCGACGACCTCCCCGACCGCTTCCCCGACGAGGACCCCGACGGCCACACCGGGCGGCAACGGGCCGATTCCCGACGTCGCCGGTGAGAACGCCATCAAGGCGACCAGCGAGCTGGCCTCTGCCGGGTTCAAGATCGAGAAGATCGTCGAGCCGAACAACGGCGTGGCCGGCGGCAAGGTGATCCGCACCGATCCCGGCCCCGGCCAGCCTGCCAACCAGGACCGTTCGGTCCGGCTCGTGGTCTCCTCGGGCCCAACCCAGCCGGCGGCCCTGATCGACATGGCCGACAAGGCGATCTGGTCCAACGGCACAGACACGCTGGACTTCAACGGCCTGGACAGTGATCCCCGCGGCTTCGCGGCGGTGCGCGAGAACCCCACCCTGGAGAACGGCGCCACACCGGACCGGGCGCTGGTGACGTTCCCGCAGGCGGTGCCGAGCGGCTTCCTCCAGGGCACCTTCCGGCTCCCCGCGAAGATCATCGCCGGGGACCGGTTCACCTGCGACGTCGGCTTCCTGACCGGGGCTGGGCTCGGCGAGGTCGACTTCACCGTCTTCGTGCTGGACGAGCAGGGCATCCCGCGGCAGGCCGGCACCGTGCACCACGTCGGCACGGGTGGCACGCTGCAGAAGCTGGACGTCGACCTGTCCCAGTTCGCCGGGCGGGACCGGATCCGGCTGCGGGTCGACGCCGGCACCTCCGCCAGCCAGGACCTGGCCGTCTGGGTCAACCCGGTGGTGCAGGGCGCCGCCGCTAGCTGACCGCCCGTGGGCCAGGCCGGCCCGCGTCCGCGGCCCGGGACGCCGGTCGTACGTCGGCGCCCTCGGTGCCAGCGGACAGGTGCGCCTGCACCAGATCGTGCATGAACACGTACCCGCCGCTGCGCCTGCGCATGATCGTCGCCTTGGTCATCTCAGTCAGGAACTTCTCGAAACGGTACGGAACGACCTGGTGCCGGGCCAGGAAAACGCGGAGCACGTAATGCTGCACGTACGCTCGTCCCCCCACGGCGAGCCAGAGAAAGTAGCTGCCGAAGGTGCTGAACGCGACCGTGATGATCGCGCCTTGGCCGATACCCACGGCAGCGCCGAAGTAGAGCGTGGACACCAGGGCGTACGTCGTTCCGACCAGGACGCCGAAGGGGACTCCATAGCGGCTGGCCACCCGCACGATCTCGGCGCCGGTCATCCGGCGCCCATCCTCCGACTCCTGTTGGGTGAGCGTTCGCAGGCTTCGCTGGATGACCACTATCAGGCCCAGGATCGTGCCGAAGATCGCCGCGCCGGCCAGGCCGCTCCGCAAACCCGCGACGAAGGAGAAAATGAGGCCGACCGGCAACCCGCCCGCCACCGCGACGACGGCACCCCACCACAGCTCGCGGGGCAAACTAATGCTGGACCAGTGCACCCGGATGGGTGGCGCGAAGACGCGCGAATACCCGGCAAACGCCGTACTTCCGGTGATATACGTGACGGACAGCGGGTACAGAATTGTCCGCGGCATGTCAATGGGAACCTCGTAGGGCAGCCGCGCCAACGCCGCGCAGCATATTCCGCTGATCACCATTCCGCCCAGGCCGGCGACCGCGGCGGCCGCCACGACGACCGTTCGGGCTTTCCTGGCGGGCTCAACCAGCCGCGGCTGCATCCAGAGCAGGTGCAGCACGCGCTGATGGCAATGCAGCATTCCGCCAGCTAACCGGCTCAGCCAGCGGACTCGTTGCGCCAGCGGGACAGGGCTCGGTGCCCAGTGCTCCAGCGCCTGCCGGATGTACTCGTCGAGGAGCAGCTCGCGCCGCCCTTCAACGGCACCGGCCAGGTGGATGTCCGGGGCCGTCTGGCCCCGGTAGGTGAGGGCCACGATGTTCAGCAGCAACGGCGTGTCGAGCACCTCCCGGAGGAGCGGGTCGTAGTCGAACAGGGACAACAGCCCCACCAGGTCCGGACCGGCGCGAGCGATGAACCCGCGGACCTGGCGTGGTTCGAGGGGCTGTATCTCGACGGCACCGCCAAGGGCGAGCCAGGTTGCTGACTCCAGGTACTCATGGGTCCGGCAGCAGACGGCAAGACCGGTGCTCGGATGCGCCCGCCGGTACCGGTTGACAGCCGCGACGCAGCTCCCTCGATGTTCGTACGGGACGTCGTCCAGGCCGTCCAGGAGAATGACGAGCGCACCGGCTGCCGACAGCCTCCGGCCGGACCGTTGCGGGATGTTGTAGTCCTGGGTGAGGCTCCTGGTCAGCCAGCGGTCCAACGGTTCCCGGCGCTCAGCCCAGCTTTCGAGGTTGAGAATGACCGGGACCGGCCCCGGGTGTGCGGCGTCGGTGGCGCCTTTGAGGAACGCCTCGGCCAGCTCAAGCAGCAGCGTGCTCTTCCCGGCGCCGGGTGCGCCGAGAATGAGAAGCGAGTCGCCGTACTCCGCGAAGACCCGGGTGATGTCATAGTCAGTGGGCAGCTCCCGCCGGCTCGGGCTCGCCAGGCGTTTCGGCTCAGCCGGACGCACATATCTCGGCAGCGTGGTGAGGCCAAGCGGAATACGCGACCCGGTGATCGCGGGCAACGAGTCCGGACTGCCCAGACCAGCCCTTACCCGTCGCTGGACCGCCGTGGTCAGCCTGTCCCGCCAGACGCCGCCGACATCGTCCTCCGGCTCTGTCTCCCGGCCTCCGAAGGACCAGTACACCGAGGCGAAGGCGATAATCACCGTGCTCGCGACCGAGACCCAGAACAGTGGGCTCCCGGCTGAGGACGCCTGCAGCATCAGGCTCGCCGTTCCACCGGACGCCGCGGCAAGAGCGATGACGATGGATATGGTCAGGCGGCCCGGACGTGACATTCGCTGGCGCTGCTTTCCGCTGGGTTCGGCGTGGCGACGGACGAGCGTGCGGCCGGAGCCATATGCCGGTACGTGTCTACGCTGAGTGTACGAACGGACATCCCTGGTTACGGCGGTCGGGGTCCTGTCCGGACCAGCGGGCCAGCACGATCTGTTCTGCTATGCGCTCCCCCCCGAAGGGCCGGTCGCTGGTCGTCCCCACGCCGCGGCCGTCGGCCGCCTGCCGGCTGGTCTGCTTCCCGTGCGCCGGGGCCGGGCCCGCGCTCTTCCGGCCGCTGTCCCGGCAGCTTCCCGAGCACATCGAGCTGGTGGCGGCGTGCCTGCCGGGGCGGGAGTCGCGGGTGCGGGAGGCGCCGGCCACCCACCTGCTCCGGCTCGCCTCCGAGATCACCCTGGAGCTGTCCCGGCTGGCGGCCGGCCGCCCGTACCTGATCTTCGGGCACAGCATGGGCGCGATGATCGCCTACGAGGTGTGCCGGTGGCTGCAGCTCAGCGGGATCGCTCCGCTGCCGGGCGCGCTGACCATCTCGGCGTCCATCTCCCCGGACCTGCCCCGCGATACCGAGGTGATCGGCCAGAGCGACGAGCGGCTGACCGAACGGCTCGCCTCGCTCGGCGGGATCGACCCGGAGGTGGCGGCGGACCCGGCCCTGATGAAGCTGGTGCTGCCGGTCACCCGGGCCGACCTGGAGATGGTCGAGGTCTACCAGCCGCGGCTCGGGCCGCCGCTGGAGCTGGAGCTCGTCACGGTCCGCGGCTCGTCGGACCACGTGGCAACGGCCGGGCAGATGGCCGGCTGGCCCCGGATCGCCCGGGCGGCGGTGCAGCATGTCCGGCCGGGCGGCCACTTCTACCTGCTCGAACCGGCCAACCGGGCCTGGCTGGTCGAGCTGTTCACCGCGCAGGCGGCCCGCGCCGGTGCCCACCTGGCCGGCTCCGGTACGGCGGCATGAGGCGCGCCGCCCCGCCCGCCGCCCGGCCAGTGGTAACGCCGCGGGCGACCTGCCGGCAGCCGCTCACGCCTGTCGACACGCTGCACGGCTGGGTCGCCGAGCACGCCCGGCGGCGGCCGGATGCGGTCGCGCTGCGCTGTGCCGAGGGCGTCGAGAGTGTGGTCAGCTACCGGACGCTGGACGCCGCGGCAGCCGGGCTGGCGGCTCGGCTGCGCGCGTACGGCGTGCGGCCCGGCGACGTGGTGCCGGTCCGGCTGCCCCGCGGCCCCTCGTTGGTCGCGGCGCTGGTCGGCGTGCTGCGCTGCGGCGCGGCGTACGTCGCGCTACCGGTGGACTGGCCGGTGGACCGGACCGCCGCGCTGGCCGGACGCTACGCCGCTCCGCTCGTCATCGACCTGGATCCGGCTAGCTGGCCCCCGTCGGCGTCCGGCCGGCCGGTACGCCCGGCGTCCGGGAGACCGGTACCCCTGGCGCTCGGCGTACCGGCCGGGCTGGCCGGCTGGACCCGGTGGGGTTCGTACCGCGCCGCCGGGATGACCGGAGCGGACCCGGCTGGCGTGTTCGGCGCCCCGGCCGGCGCTGACGAGCCGAGGACGGCACCGTGCATGCACCGTACGGCGTTGGCGACGCTACGCGACGGCGGGTCCGTCCGGCTTGGGCCGGACACGGTCACGCTGCAGGCGGCCTCGCCGGCTGAGGCCGGGTTCGGGTTCGAGGTCTGGGGGGCGCTGGTGCGCGGTGGCTGCTGCGTCGTCGCTCCGTCCGGGCCGCTTGCGCCGGCCATGCTGCGTACGGCGATCGGCTGGGACGGCGTGACCACGCTGCTGCTGACCACCGTCGTGTTCGCCACGCTGCTGGACGCTGACCTGGACTGTTTCGCCGGGGTCCGGGAGGTGGTGACCAGCGGGGGGCCGCTGCCGGCGGCGCACGTCCGGCGCTTCGCCGCCCGGTATCCGGGGACGCCCCTGGTGACCGGCTCGGCGGCGGCGACCCTGTTCGGCGCCGGGCGACCGGCGCCGGTCGGGGCCACGGCCGCGGCGTAAGGCTCGGCACGGCCGGTCCGTTCGGCCCAGGGCAGTCCGGCCGGGGCCTCGCCTGGGCAGGCTCACCCGTCCTGGGGCAGGATCAGCGGTGCCGATCCGACCGAAAGGGCACGATGGAGCCTCTGCTGCGGCTGCTGTCCACCGAGAACCGTGGGGTGCTCGCCACGCTCAAGCGGGACGGCCGACCCCAGATGTCGACCGTCAACCACACCTTCGACGAGGTGACCCGGGTGCTCCGGGTCTCGATCACCGACGTCCTGGCCAAAACCCGGAACCTGCGCCGTGACCCGCGGGCCAGCTTCTACGTCTGCTCGGCCGACGGCTGGTCCTGGACGGTGGCCGAGGGCGTCGCTGACCTGAGCCCGGTGGCCAGGGCGCTGGACGATGCCACGGTCGAGGAGCTGATCGAGGTGTACCGGCTGATCCAGGGCGAGCACCCGGACTGGGACGACTACCGGCGGGCCATGGTGGCGGACCAGCGGCTGGTCCTCCGGCTGCCCGTAGACCGGGCCTACGGGGACGTCCGGTAGCGCGGTATCCTGGCGAGCAGCGCTGCGTCCAGCAGTGCGCCGGGTGTCAGGTCCGGGCCGACGGGGTCCGCCAGCCGGCAGGCCGCCAAGTTCAAGCTGCGGTATAACGGTGTAACCGTGCCGGGCACGGGGTCGCCCGGCCTCGTTCTCAACTGGCCGCGGACCGGCGCAGCGTGTGGGGCACGTTCCCGGGGCCGGCGCGCTGCTGAGGAGAAATAGGCTTACTGTACAGACGTGCCACATACTCTCTGACCTGCGCGGATGCGGCCCTGTCCAGCCTGTTAGGACAGTTCCCCTTAGGTACGTCGCGTGGGTGACGAACAAGGCACCGCCGACACTAGCGTGCAGCTCACGCCGCGGACCGACGGTGAGGTTTCTGGTCCGGCCGGACGAATCGAGCCGACGGGATCGGGTGTCCTTTTCGGCACCGGTCTGATCGGGTGAATGGTCGGGTGGAGCTCGGTGGCGGTCGGGCAGATCAAAAATCAAATTCAAAGGTGCGGCAAGGAGGGGTGATGCCTGGCTCGTTTGGTCTCCCGGGTTGCCTTGTGTTGGTGATTCCCTTGGACCGGAGCTCAGTTCCGTTTTGCTCGCTGTGGGGTTGAGCTGTCGTGGCCCGTCCGGGGAGAATAGAACACGCGTTCGACTCCTCCTCTCCCGACAAGGCGCTGGCCGCGGTGTTCGCGGCCGGTGTCGACGGGCTGGACGCCGACCAGTGCCTGGACACCGTTCGCAATTTGGCGCGGGTGGCGGCTGCGGTTCAGGCGCGGAGGGCCTGGCTGCTGGCCCGGTTGGCCGAGGTGCGCTCGGTCGGGCTGCTGGCGGTGTTGGAGCGCGGGGAGGTCGACCTGTACAAGGCCCGGGTCATGGAGGAGCTGACCCATCCGCTGTCTGCCGAGGCGGCGCGGGCGGTGGAGGAGAAGATCCTGCCCACCGCGGCGGAGCGGACCGGCCGCGGCTCCGCCAGGTGGTCCGGCGCACGGTCCTCAAGGTCGACCCGGACGGCGCCCGGGCCCGGCACGAGCGGGCCGAGGTCGAGCGGAAGGTGGTGGCATACCCGGTCGGGACGGCATGGCCCAGCTCACCGCCACCCTCGCCGTACCGGAGGCCACCGCCATCTACCAGCGCCTGGACACCCTGGCCCGGATGTGCCACGACGAACGCAGCATGGACCAGCGCCGGCCGCGTTGGCCGACTACGTCCGGGCGCGGGACAAGACGTGGCGCTTTCCGGGGTGTCGGAAACCCGCCAAGCAATGCGACATCGACCACCTCACACCATTCCCGCAAGGCCCCACCGACCAGACCAACCCTGGAACACTGTGCCGCCGGCACCACCGCCTCAAGCACACCGCCGGCTGGACCGTCACACGAGGAGCAGACGGCACCTTCCGCTGGAGGAGCCCGACCGGCAAAGAGTACGAGACCAGACCCGAGCCCTACGACGACGACTGATGCGGGCCGGGGCCGCCGTGGCCCACCTGGTATCCCGGCGACGCCGGCCCGGCCTGCTCGCTAGCATCGTCGTACCCGACTCCATCACCGACCGTACACAGGAGAGCCACCGTGTCCGACATCCGGCCTAACGCCGCAGACCGCCCAGCCCACATCGTGGTGGCGGCCGGCATGACGGCCGAGGACGCGCTGCGCGCCGCGGGGGTGCCGCTGGCCGGTCCATCCGGCGCCGCGGTGGTCCGCGACCCGGACGGCGTGCTGCGTGACCTGGCCTGGGTGCCGGAGTCCGGCGTCGAGGTGGAGCCGGTCCCGCTGGACTCGCCCGACGGCCGGGCCGTCCTGCGGCACTCGACCGCACATGTGCTGGCCCAAGCGGTGCAGGACCTCTTTCCCGGCACCATGCTCGGCATTGGCCCACCGATCGAGAACGGGTTCTACTACGACTTCGCCCCGGAGCGGCCGTTCCACCCCGACGACCTCACCCGGATCGAGAAGCGGATGCGGGAGATCGTCAGGGCCGGGCAGCGGTTCGCCCGCCGGCCGATCGCCGACGACGAGGCCCGCAAGGAGCTGGCGCACGAGCGTTTCAAGCTGGAGCTGATCGACCTCAAGGGCTCGGCCGGCGATGCTGGCGGGGAGGCGGTCGAGGGGGCTGCCGATGGTGCCGGCGTCGAGATCGGTGCGGGCGCGCTCACCATGTACGACAACCTCGACGGGCGGTCCGGCCAGCGGGTCTGGACCGACCTGTGTCGTGGCCCGCATCTTCCCACCACCCGGGGGATCCCGGCGTTCACCCTGACCCGCAGCGCCGCGGCGTACTGGCGGGGCAGCGAGAAGAACCCGCAGCTGCAGCGGATCTACGGCACCGCCTGGGAGTCCCGGGACGCGCTCAAGGCGCACCTCGACCGGCTGGCCGAGGCCGAGCGGCGCGACCACCGCAAGCTCGGCGCCGAGCTCGACCTGTTCAGCTTCCCGGACGAGATCGGCTCCGGGCTTGCCGTCTTCCACCCCAAGGGCGGCATCATCCGCCGGGAGCTGGAAAACTACTCGCGGCGCCGGCATGAGGAGGCCGGCTACGAGTTTGTCAACTCCCCGCACATCACCAAGGCCGACCTTTTCCTGACCTCCGGCCACCTGCCGCACTATGCGGACACCATGTTCCCGCCAATGGAGCTCGAGGGCACGCAGTACTACCTCAAGCCGATGAACTGCCCGTTCCATATCCTGATCTATCGGGCCCGCGGCCGATCGTACCGGGAGCTCCCACTGCGGCTGTTCGAGTTCGGCACCGTATATCGGTTCGAGAAGTCCGGCGTGGTGCACGGCCTGACCCGGGTGCGCGGGCTGACCATGGACGACTCGCACATCTTCTGCACCAAGGAGCAGATGGACGACGAGCTGCGCTGCCTGCTCGGGTTCGTGCTGGACCTGCTACGCGACTACGGGCTGAGTGACTTCTACCTGGAGCTGTCCACCCGGGGCGACTCGGCGAAGTTCATCGGTGCGCCGGAGCAGTGGGCAGAGGCCACCGAGGTGCTCCGGCAGGCCGCCGAGGACTCCGGGCTGGAGCTGGTGCCGGATCCAGGGGGGGCGGCGTTCTATGGCCCCAAGATCTCCGTCCAGGCCAGGGACGCCATCGGTCGCACCTGGCAGATGTCGACCATTCAGGTCGACCTCAACCTGCCGACGCTGTTCGGGCTGGAGTACCAGGCTGCCGACGGCAGCCGGCAGCGGCCGGTGATGATCCACCGGGCGCTGTTCGGCTCGATCGAGCGGTTCTTCGGGGTGCTGACCGAGCACTACGCCGGCGCGTTCCCAGCCTGGCTGGCGCCGGTGCAGGCGGTCGGTATCCCGGTGACCGACGCGCAGGTGCCCTACCTGGCCGAGCTGGCCGCCACCCTGCGCGCGGCCGGGATCCGGGTGGAGGTGGACGACTCCGATGACCGGATGCAGAAGAAGATCCGCAACGCGCAGCGGCAGAAGGTGCCGTTCATGCTGATCGCGGGGGGCGACGACATGACAGCCGGTGCGGTCAGCTTCCGCTACCGGGACGGGTCCCAGTGGAACGGCGTCCCGCTTGAGCAGGCAGTGTCGCACGTGGTCGAGCTCGTCGCCTCCCGCCGCAACGACGGGCCCACGGCCCCGGTCCAGTGACCGAGCCGCACGCGCAGGAGGGCGTGGGGTCGGCCGACGCCTTCCAGCGTCTGTGGACCCCGCACCGGATGGCGTACATCAAGGGGGCCGGCAAGCCGGTCGGCGACGACTGCCCGTTCTGCCGGATCCCCACGCTGGCGGACGAGGAGGGGCTCGTGGTCGCCCGCGGCTCGCTGGTGTACGCGGTGCTGAACCTGTACCCCTACAACTCCGGCCATCTGATGGTGGTGCCCTACCGGCATACGGCGGACTACACCGAGCTGTCGGCGGCCGAGGTGGTGGAGCTGGCTGGCCTGACCCAGCAGGCGATGCGGGCCATCCGGCGGGCCAGCGGGGCGCACGGCTTCAACATCGGGATCAACCAGGGCACGGTGGCCGGGGCGGGTATCGCCGGCCACCTGCACCAGCACGTTGTCCCCCGCTGGGGCGGCGACACCAACTTCATGCCGGTCGTCGGTCAGACCAAGGTGCTGCCTGAGCTCCTCGCCGACACCCGCATGCTCCTCATCACCGCCTGGCCCGACCCCGCCGGATGACCGGATGACCGGCCCAGGACCCATCACCCAGGCAGGTGCGGCGCGGATGACTTACGACGACGAGGTACGCCTGGTGGGCGGCAACGTCAGGGGGCGGTACGCGTCGGCGACACGGTGCGTCGCCCCACCGGACCGTGGACCCGCGGTGCACGCCCTGCTCGACCACCTCGCCACTCGCGTCCCGAACGTCCCGTGGTCCTCGGTTACGACGAGCGGGGACGCGAGATCCTGTCCTACCTGCCGGGGCGCGTTGTCGACATCGACACCGAGACGCTCAGCATCGGGCAGCTCGTCTCGGTCGTGCGCTGGACCCGTGCCTTTCCACGACGCCGTGGCGGACTTCTCCCACTCCGGGCCGTGGCGGTTCTTCCCGGTGGCCGGCCCCTCGACACCACTGTTCGAGCTCGCCTTCATCGCCTGGAGCTGCGTGCCACTGTGGCGTGACGTCGGCCCCGCGGCCGCCGCCGGGAGGCTGCAGGTCATCGCCGCGACCTACGGCACCCTCGACGCCCGCCAGATCCTGCACGCCGTTCCGCCGCGGATCCAGACCATGCTCGAAGGCATCCCGGCTGATGCGGAATGATCAGCCGACAGCCACCGGTAGGCGTAGCATCACAGATAACGTCATATCGATATTGACGAGCCCGGCCAGGCGCTCACCGGCGCCCGGAGCGGTAGGCGTGCGATAACGGTGAGCGCTGGAAGGGGCCAACTGTGGCTGACAACATCGAGCTGATCATGCGATTTCACCCGGTTGGCGGTGAAGACGTCTCCTTGCTGAGCGCGGATTTCGGTACGCCAGAGGAGGCGCTGGAGGCAGTTGCTTGTGCTCTGCACGAGCGGCGCGGCTTAGTCCTGACCCATGCGAAGTATAACCGCGAGGCCGACGAGAATGGCGTGGTCATTAACCTCGCCAACGTGGTGTCCGTGCGGGTGTCGAAGACCGATAGCGATACGGCGGGCCTGTACCTGTAACCTGTCAGCGGTCCGCCGCCGTCACCGCAACTGGTCGAGCAGCCGCCCGAGGTGGAACCGCTGCGCCGCAGTGAGCTTCGGCCGCGCGGCGGCCTCGTACAGCCCTTCGGCCAACAGATCGAGGGCGACTGCCGCCGCGTTGAGGCGCCCGGTCAGTCCCGGTGCCAGGTCGCGGTCCCCACTGAACTCGCGCAACCGGTTGGCATACGAGCTTCGTAGGTGGTTGGCCGGCGTGGCATTCTTCGGGCTGGCCGACGCCGTGCCGGTACCGTCGGTGCCGGTCGCCGCAGGCTCCAGCAGGACACGATCGACTGGGGCGACCACCGCGCCCGGCAGGCAGATGCAACGCCGGTCGAGGTGGCTGTCGGCGGTGGCAGCGCACCATCGCAGGCTGGTCGCATCGTGGCCGGCCGCCAGGTGTACGCAGGAGGCGCACGGCGTGACCGCGCCATCGTCCGGTAGCGGCGAACCGACGACATCGTCGGTGCCATCGAGAACGGCAGGTCTGGTGCCGACGTTGACCACGGGCATCTCCTCGACGTGGCAGGAACGGGCAAGTCCCGATGCCGACTCCGACTCGACAACGTGGGCTGGTTGGCTGCCGTACAATCAGGCGACCCGCATGCTCATGGTCGCTTTCGTTGGCAAAACCCCGTCACGGCGCGATGTCTGGACAGCGGCGTGGTCTATGCCCACCATACGCCATACCGGCGGCGGAGCCTCGGGGCGGTTCTTAGGTGGGTGGCTTAGGTGGGCTCTTTAGGTTGACATGGTACTTTTGCCGATTAAGTGGAGCGTGGTTCAGCCTGAGCATCCTCGTCTGCCGCGCCGCGCGGGTGCCGCGCGGCCATGCCGTGTCGGGTGTGTCAGAAGGTGATGGTCCAGCCTTCGGGTCGGGCTTGGTCCTCGGTGTAGGAGACGCCGGTGACCTTTAGGCCGGTGCTGTCGAGGACGGTGATGGACCCGCCCCGGTTGCCGAGCTGCACACCATTGCTGACCGGCACGGTGCGTGTGGCTCCGGCGACGAGCGTGCCCGCGGGGATCTCACAGGTCTGGCTGAGCCGGTCGGCGAGCCGCCAGTTGGTGAGGTCGACCGGGGTGGGGGAGGCGTTGATGAGCAGGACCGTCTCCCGCTCCGGCGCCGGACCGGTGGGGTTGACCAGCGCGGCGAGGATGCGGATCGCCGGGGTCTGGGCGTCCTGCCGCGGCGGGGCACCGTCGAGGATGTGTCCGGTGCTGTCGTCGGTGTGCCAGGCCTGGCTCTGGAACGCCAGGAAGATGCCGACCCAGCGGGACTCGCCCGGCAGGTGGATGAGCAGGCCGCCGTCCTGCCACACCCCGTCGTCGGAGCTGAGCCTGCCGCTGTTGCCCTGGTTCATGTGGATGTCGTGGACGCCGTTGCCGGGCCGGAAACCGAAGATCTTGTCTGCGGCCGGCTCCGGGCCCAACGCTGGCCGTAGGCGTACAAACGTGCGGCGGGTCGGCGATGGCACGTTGCACGTAGTGGTCGAGCAGGTCGGCGAGGTCGTTGTCCGGGCCGGCCACGTCGGGGGGCAGCGGTCGCAATCGGGTCGGGTCGAAGAGGTTCCCGCGGATGTAGTCGAGGGTCGGCCCGCCCGGCTGGGCGGGGAGGGCATGCCAGCCGCTCGCGAGGCCGCTCAGCGTGGCGGTGACCGGATGGCGCAGGTCGTCCTCGACCAGGTAGAGCAGGTCCGAGGGTGCCTGCTGGGACTTGGCGTTGACCGCAAGCCGGTAGTCGGCCGGGCCGTCGTCGACCAGGTGGATCTGGTAGTGCGGCGTTCCGGCAGCTCCTTCGCGGCGCCGATCGACCGCCTGCCCGACGAGGATCCCGTACGCGTCCAGCGCCATAATCGTCATGTCCCTTCGTGATGCCCGGCGACCGGCGCCTCTCGACGTGTCGACATGACACCGATCGGCGGGATGCCTGCCGTGACAGAGGCGGCCGCCGGCGGCTGAGATACCGCCCAGCCGACCCGGTGAACACGCTGACATGCGGGATACTGGCCGCATGGTCGACGACGACGCTCGGGACCGAGCCATCTACCAGGCGCTGAAGGCGGTCGACGAGGTCGCCGCCGCGCTCCAGGCCCACCTCATCGAGGAACACGAGGCTGGTCCGCAGCCGGCGCCGGCGCAGGGCGCATCCGCCAACTCACTGAAGCTGCTCCGGCAGGCTCGTGAGCGGCTCGGCGAAGGCCTGCGGGCACTCGAGGCGTACACCATCGCCGAGACCGACCAGATCTCCCTGCGCAACGAGCGGCACACCCGCGTGTCCCACACCTGAAGACGTGCCCCCCTCGACGGGTCACCGGGCTGGTCGTAGCGTGCGAGGAGCCATGGGCTGGCGGACGTTCCCACCCGTACGGGTCGGGGGAGGAGATCGGGATGTTTGTGCAGGTTGTCCAGGGTCGGGTGTCCGACGCGGCGGAGGTGCGCGCGGCGTTGGACCGCTGGTTCGAGGAGCTGGCGCCCGGTACGACCGGGTGGCTCGGCACGACCGCGGGGGTCAGCGACGACGGGGTCTTTGTCGCGCTGGCGCGTTTTGAGTCGGAGGACGCGGCGCGCCGCGGTGGTGACCGGCCCGAGCAGCACCAGTGGCGGATGGAGGTTGCCAAGCTGTTCAGCGGCGAGGTCACCTACCACGACTGCCGGCAGGTCGTCACATTCGGCCGCGGCGGCTCCGACGACGCCGGCTTCGTTCAGGTCATCCAGGGGCGGGTCCGCGACGTCGACCGGATGCGGGCGCTCAACGAGCAGTTCCAGTCCGTCGCGGGGGGGTCGTAGGGTAGTCTCAGCAGGGACGCGGCAGCGCTTGGACAACTGCAAGCGCTTGCGATTCTGGGTGGTGCATAGGGATTGGAGAGTCGTCGCCCGTCTGCCGTTTGCCTGGCGGGCCGACCTCTCGAACCTACGGAGCACCCTTTCCAATGGCGGACACCCGCTGTGAGGGACACAAAGCGTGTCCCTTGCGTGCGCCGGCTGGCTAGTCCGGCAGGCCGGCTGCTTGCAGGAGTGGTTGTAGCTCGCCCGACATGGACGGTCGTGTCCGGCCCATCAGCTCGCGGAGCACTTCGCGGGCCAGGACGTTGTGCGCCAGCTCCTCCGGGCTCTCCCGATGGATGTGCTGAATCATGTGGACGGCAGCAACGTCATTGCGCTTGCGGGTGTACGACCGGGCCACGTCCAGCCGGTGCGTCAAGCGCCGTTCCACCGCCGGCGCGGCATCGATGACCACGCGCTCGGCCAGGTCGAGTGCTTCCCGGGTACGCCCCAGCTCGACCGACACCGACACTCGATGCACCGCGACGTTCGTCGGCCCGAAGACCATGCGGTGGTGATTAGTCTCGCCGGTGCGCACCGCAACTCTTTCAGCGGTGTCGAGCATTCGCCAGGCTTCGGCGCTGCGGTCGCCCCGGGCCGCCTCGATGGCGCCCAGCAGATGCAGGGAGCCCCAGGCAGCCAGCCGCTGTTCGGCGGCCTGATCCATATGAGGCCGGAGGTCATCAAGCGCGTGGCTCACCACTCCGCGTGCTTCGTCGGTGTAACCCTTGGCTGAGAGGATCATGCCGAGGTTCCAGGCTGCCGCAGCCGCCATGTCCGGGTCGTCGGCTTCCAGCGCGGCGGCCATCGCGCGATCCGCCGCCAGCCAGGACAGCTCGTACTCACCAACCCGCTTCTACTCACCAACCCGCTTCGTCCGCGTCCGGGTGAGCTGGTAGAGCTTGCTGGCCTCGCGCAGGGCTCGACGGCGCTCCTCGCCTTCATGCAACGCAACGGCCGCACGGACGGTATGAAGCAGCGCCGGCAGTTCCTGCCCGACCTGGGCGTACCGCCACGGTGACGGCGCCTGCCAGACCTGCCAGGTCCGCTCGATCTGCCCAGCCAGCTTGTCCAGCACGGCCGGCGTACCGGCCGGCTTGCTATGGTCGGTCAGCGCCGCCCGAATGGCGGCAGCGCCTGGGTGGCTGCGGAAGCCGTCCGGGGTAAGGGTCAGCCGCACGCCGGTCAGCTCGTGCAAGTCCTTGATGCGCAGCGCCTGGGCAAAGACGACGAGCTGCGAAAAGCGCGCGACGTGCCGCTGCCCGGTCTCGATCTTCTTCATGAGCGACAGGGAGATGCCCACCAGACCGGCCAGCTCCTCCTGTGTCAGACCTCGGCGCGCCCGGTGGGCGGCGATCCGCTCGCCGATACCCCACTCGTCCACGTCCACCGGCAACCCTCCTGGTTCGCTGCGGTCGTATCCATCAACGCGCTTGGTCGACGACCACGCTACGCCCGGAGCATGCCAGGCTGGGAGGTATGGCCACGCCGACGCTGGTGCTCTGGGACATCGACCACACGCTCATCGAGACCCGGGGCGTCGGCGGCGAGCTGTACCAGGCGGCGTTCGAGGAAATCACCGGCCGGAAGCTGGAGCACAAGGCCGAGATCACCGGCAAGACCGAGCGGGCCATCCTGGCCGAGACCCTGCAGCTGCACGGCCTGGAGCCCGGCGAGGACTACCAGGCCAAGTATGCCGAAGCCCTGGCCCGGCAGTACGAGCAGCACGCCGACGAGCTGCGGCAGCGCGGGCGGGCGCTGCCCGGTGCCAGAGAAGCGCTGGGGGCCCTGGCCAAGCTGCCGAACGTCATCCAGACCGTGCTGACCGGCAACCTACGGGCCGTCGCTGTGACGAAGCTGTGGGTCTTCGGGTTGGACGGGTTCATCGACTTCGAGGTCGGGGCCTACAGCGACGACGAGGAGAACAGGCCGAAGCTGGTGGCCGTGGCGCAGCGGCGCGCCAGCGAGAAGTACGGCGCAGCCTTCGACCCAGACAACACGGTGATCATCGGGGACAGCCCGAGCGACGTAGAGACCGGACTCAAAGGTGGGGCGAAGGTCATCGGGATAGCGAGCGGGAAGAGCAGCGTGGAGGAGCTGCGCGGCGCAGGGGGCAGCTTCGTGCTGTCTGACCTCACCAGCGCCGCGGATCTGACGCGAGCGGTACAGGTGCGAAAGGTGCGGTAGGTACCAGCCACCGTCGCGACCAGCTCTCTCCGAGCCAGCCAGGCTCAAGGTGACTACGCGGAGCTGAGCACGCTGTGGATCGTGGGCCAGTGGTTCGCCTGGACCGAGATACTTCGACGAGAGGTCCAGTTGCTGGACCTGGGAGAGGCACGCAACACGGCCACCCTGCAACGTCTCATGGATGTCGCCGACGACGACCGGGCGGAGGTGGAAGAGCCCCGGGACCGGTCTAGGGACGCTGTGAATGACCTGCTGGCCGCGCAGAACCCAGAAGGGCCGCGGGGCCCGGGACAAGGCTTTCAGCCAGCTCGGCTGCCAGGGGCTCAGCCGGGCTGGTCGCCGCGGTCCTGCCGTTCGGCGAGGTAGCGTTCGAGCTCGGCGCCCAGCTCGTCGGCAGTCGGCAGCGGGCCGGCCTCGGTGGCGAGCAGGCTGGTGCCGCGGCTGGCGACGTAGGCGTCGTACTGCTGCTCCAGGCCTTGAAGCAGCGTGGCGACCTCCGGCGAGTCGAGCACCTGGGAGTCCACGGCGGCGCGGACCTGCTCGGCAGTGGCACGCAGGTCCTCGGTGACCAGGGCGAGCCCGGTCGACCGCGACACCGCCTCCAACAGCGTCTGGGCGGCCGCCGGGTAGTCGGTCTGGGCCAGGTAGTGAGGGACGTGCACCGCGAAGCCCATCGCGTCCCGACCGGCCAGGCCCAGCCGGAGCTCCAGCAGGTGGGCGGCGCTGCCGGGCACGCGCACCCGTTGCAGCCACGGCTGGTGGTCGGCGATCAGCTCGCGCCGGCTGGCGTGTGCGGTCACCCCGAGCGGCCGGGTGTGCGGCACCGCCATCGGGATGGCGTTGAGCCCGACGCTCACCCGCACGTCGAGACGCTCGACGAGCCCGAGCATTGCCGCGGCGAAACGCTCCCATTGCAGGTCCGGCTCGGCGCCCTCCAGCAGCAGGAACGGCGTCCCGACGGCGTCCCGCAGCGCCTGCACGGACAGGGCCGGCTGCTCGTACTGCTCCCAGTGATCCTCGACGAAGAGCATCGCCGGGCGCCGCCCCCGATAGTCGAAGAGCTGATCAATGTCGAAGGTAGCGACCGTTCGGGGGTCGCCGAGCTCACGCAGATGCTGCGCGGCCAGCCGCGACGCCCCGGCCGCGTCCACGAAACCGGTCATCGCCACCACCAGCACCGGCCGGTCCAGCTCCGCCGGCACCTCGGCCCACTTATACAGCTCACCCGGATCCAGCACCGGATCTCCACTCCCTCCTCAGTCGTCGTCGACGGTGAACAACCGACAGCGACGCGCACCACACCATCCTGCCCTGACTCGGTGCCGGCTCCACAGCCCGGCTCACCCGGATGAGACCCAGCCCGCGCACGGCAGGCCGCCTCACAGCCCGCGCACTCCCCGCCAGAACCCCTGGGCGTGGTCCAGTACGACGGCCGGCATGTCTGCCCCCACCGCCGCCAGGGCCAGCAGGCCCACCGCCAGAACCACGCAGAAGATCAGCAGCCGCCTGCTCCAGAGGTGGCTGGTCGGCGGCATCAAGAGTCACCGTGCCGGTCGAGGCGGATCCGGTCGCCGGCGAGAAGCCAGCGCAGCGGGGCTAGGGCGCTGGTCGGCGTCCACGGCTCCGCGGTCATCGCCGAGACCAGGAAGAACCGCACCTCGGCGAAGTCCCGGTCGGCGGCGAGAAGCAGGTTGTCCAACCCCACCTCGTGCAGCCACGGGCGCACCGCCGCCGAGCCAGCCGCCAGCCCAGTGGCTACCGGCAGGCCGAGCAGCAGGTCACCCTTGGACACGACGAAGGCCAGCCGCTGGCGGCGGGTGTCCACGCCGTAGGACCGCAGCCGCCGCACGGTGACCAGGTAGGAGTCCTCGGGGTCGTGGCTGGCCGCAGTGTCGAGCAGCCCGGCGTAGGAGCCGGCCAGCCGTGCTCGCACGTCCGGCACGGAGAACGGATCGAGCACGAACACCAGCCCACGGGCCCGGTCCAGGTAGCTCAGGTTCGCGGTCTCCTCCTCGTCCACGAACAGCTCGCCCGCCGCGTCGAAGACGTGCACCAGCGCCTTCCGCCGGCCCATCTCCAGGTGCAGGCTCACCGCGGCGGGCAGGTCCGGAGCGGTCTTGAGCGTGGACTGCCCCGTGGCGATGACCTCGGCATAGCCGGCCAGCGCCTGCCTGCTGTCGTCGTCCGGTGCTGAGACCGCGATCCCGTCACAGCCGGCCAGACCGGCCAACGACGCGAGGCTGGCCATGATGAACCGGGTCTTGCCCGCCATGGTGGCGCCGAACACCGGAACCCGGACGTCAGTGACCATCCCCGCACCCTCATGCAGCGGGCTGATGCACCGTGGGCAGACCGCCCGGAGCTGGCCCGACCGCAGCACCGTGGTCGGCATGGTGTGGCCGCAGCCACATCGTCGCCACAGCACGCCGAGCCGGCCCGGCCGGATGTCGCGGTGCAGCTCCCGGCAGCCGGGGCACTCGTACGCCGGCAGCGCGCTGACCTCGTAGCAGCCTGGCTGACCGCAGCTCCCGGCCGCTCGAAACAGCCACTGCCAGGCTCGGTCGACGGCGCGCAGCGCGAACACGACCAGCAGGCCGCCCGTCCACGCGACCGCGCTGGCCAGGGCGAAGACCACCGCGACCAGGACAACGCCGGCCGCGCTGCCGGCAGTCACCGCCAGCAGCAGCACCAGGGGCGGGACCAAGAGTGGCCAGAACAACAGCACCATGCTGTCGCTCTCCGTGCCGGCCTCGACAACCGACCAGGCCCGCTGCCAGAGCTGGCTCACCGTCCCGATGGTCCACTCAATCGCGGCGGTCAGGTCGTGCCGCATCTGGACGGCGAAGTACGTCGGCCAGGCCCGGTCCCGGCGCGGCAGCCCCGGCCGCACCTGGCCGCCAATCGCGCCGGCCACCACCTCGGCAGGCCCGACGACCCGGACCTGTGGTCGCCGTCCGGCCAGGGTCAGCACGGTCAGGACCACCGCGGTGCCGCCGCCGGCCAAGACGCCGCCGGCCGCCGCCACCAGGCACAGCGGGGTGGCAACATAGACCAGCGCCAGGAAGCACAGCCACAGGTACAGGAAACCCAGCAGGGCGACGCCGATCACGATGGCCGGCACGGGCTACCTCCGCCGACGCCAGCGCCACCGGTTGCCGCGCTCGCCGTGGGCCCAGGCCCGCCAGTCGGTCCGCCGGTCGGCACCGCCGAGCCTGCACACCCACTCGGCCACCTCGTCCAAGTCGCCCTCGGACGCCCGGCGGACCCACGACCTCAGCAGCTCGCCCAGCGCCCGCGACACCCCGGATGACGACGGGCGACCGGTCTCGTCCGGTTCGCGCAGGCAGAACGCCGTCGCCAGGTCCGGCGCGACGGGTTCTTGCCGCAGGGCCGCAGCCAGCCGCGCGACGTACGCCTCGGCCACCTCGGCCGGCAGGCTGAGGAGCGCCGCCAGCGCAAGCCGCGGCCCCGCGCGGCGCAGGGCCGCGGCTAGGTCCCTCCGGCGCCGCAGGATCGCGTCCAGCGACACGCCGCGGAGATCGTCGACCTCCGCGGTGGCCTCGGTGGGGCCGCCCAGCACCCGGCACAGTTCTCGCACCCTGGCATCGTCGTCGAGCAGCCGGGTCAGCTCACCTCCCGGCCGCCGGACCACCGAGTCGTCCCGGAACCGCCGGCACAGGTCGAGGACGTCGTCGTCGAGCCGACCAGCGTGCCGCTCCGCGACCACGAATGAGTCGATCAGCGCCGGGGCGACATACGCGCCAGCCTGGCGGGCGTACCGGTGCAGCAGCTCGAGCTCGGCCATCGTGGGGATGGTCCGGGTCCACAGCACCGCGGCCAGACGCTCGACCCCGCCGGCCGGGTTGCGGTCCTGGCAGGCCAGCCGCAGCCGCTCCGCCACCAGATCGGACCGCTCGGCCTCTGTGCCCTGCGCCATAGCGGTCGCCAGAACGGCGGCGTCGCACTCGTTGCGCGGCTCGCCTCTGTAGGGCAGCAACTGCCGCCACCAGCGGGCACCGACCTCCGCCGCCCGCGCTGGCTCCCGCTCCACCTGCTGGCTCAGCAGATCGCACAGCAGGTCGACAAACCGGTCACCGTCCGGCCAGCTTGCCGGGTCGTAGGGCCGGTCCGGGTGGTCGAGCCAGTCCCTCACAAAGGCCTCGGTCGCGGCTCTGTTCTGCTCCATCGACACTGCGACGTCAAACGTTCTGGCCACCCGAAGCACGGCATCGAACCCGACGCCGCGAGTGACCTCCAGCCCCTCGGCGACGATCCGGCGGGCCGTTGCGGCGTGCTTCTCGTCCCACTCGCCTGATGCCGGCAACGGCACCGCCGTAGCGGAGGTGGCACCCTGCACCGCCGCCTCTCGGACCTCCGCGGCGAGCAGCGCCAAGCGGACCGCCGCGGACCGGCCGCCGGCCCGAACGACCCGGGCCAGGGCACGCAGGAGCGACACCGGCTGGGACCCGGCCCGGTCGGTCAGCACGTCGACCAGCGCTACGCCGTACGCGTTGAGCAGGTCGCGGGGCCCGTCGGCGAGCCATGACACAACCGCCAGGGCGTGTTCGCCGGCTGGCTGGCGGCTCAACACCGCAGCCAGGGCGAGCTGCTGAGCGACCTCGGGCGGCAGCCCTGACGCGGCCGCGACCTCGACCGCGTCGGTCACGTCGTACGGGTCCTCGACGCTGAACAGCTCAGCCCAGATGCCCGCGGTCGGGCTCACCGGGACCTCGCTCCACCGGTCGGCAACCAGGTCGACCACGACATAGCCAAGGTCACGGTCGACCGTGCCGGGGAAGCTGTCCCAGTCCGGGTGGACGGCCAGCACCGGCTGGGCGGCGTACGCCGGGTTTGTGGTGAAGACCTTGAAACCGATCTCCAGGGCCTGTCGCTGCGGCAGCAGCAGGGTCGCCGCGGCGAGCCAGCGCAGCACCGGCTCGACCTGCTCCGCGACGAACAGCAGCCGACGGGCTTGCGGCTCCCGGATCCGCTCCAGGGTGGAGACCAGCGTGCCAAGCAGCTCCTGGTGGCGGGGGTGCCGACGAACGAACTCCTGGATGGAGGCCGCGTCGAACGGCCCCGGCTCCCAGCCCTCTCCGACCGGCGGGCAGGTGTTCCCGTCGACCGGTTGCGACGTCCAGAAGGACGCACCGAACAGCTGCGCCGGCCGGACCAGCCCGTAGGAGTCCGGGTCCTTGGTCACCACGGTGTGGGTGAGCTGGTTCCCCTCCCGGGTGCCGTTGGCCTCCTGGCCGAGGTACACCCCGTGCGCGGTGGCCCACAGGCCACCGGACACGTGGGCGAACGACGGCGGGTAGTCCGTGACCGGCCGGCGGTGCTGCATCCAGCTCGCTGGCGGCTCGTACAGCAGGGTCCGCTGCACCAGCGCCATCGCCTCGATGTCCGCGCCAGCCGAGCGAGCCTGGAACTGCAGGCCAGCGGAGCCCCGCAGGCCCTGCCCCGGCCGGCAGTCGGTGTAGACGAGGGTTTCGAACCGTCCGGTCATCGCTTGCCCTCGGTCGGTACCACGCCGGACCGGCTGAGCAGCCAGACCAGTGGCTCGTCGACGCGGAGCGGGCGCACGCCACCGGCGTCGACCTCGCCGTTCTCGTAGTTGGGTGGGGCGCCCAGCGCGGAGACAGCGAAGTAGCGGAACCGGCTGTAGTTGTGCCGCAGGTGGACGTCGACGTCATCGGCGCCCAGCTCGTGCAGCAGGCTGAGGATGTGTTCATGGGTCTCCTGACCGGCCGCCTCGTCGTAGGCCGGCACTGCCCGCGGGGTTCGCAGCAGTGGGTGGTCCGCACCGAGCAGGTCGAAGAACGCGTCGATCTTCGCGAAGGCGACCGCCACCGGCAGGCTGATCCGCCGGCCGCCCCGGACGCCGTGCCGCAGCCGGAGCAGCTTGGTGACCCGGTTCAGCACGTCGCCAGCAGCTTCGTCAGAGGTCATCGCCGCCCCCGGCAGGCGCAGCCGGTCCCGCGCCTGGGGCAGCGTGAACGGGTCCAGCAGCACGATGAGCGCGTCGGCCGCTCCCAGGTAGGCCAGGTCGAAGGTGTTCTCCTGGCTGGTCAGGTCCTCTCCCGCCGTGTCGTAGAAGGAGAGGTGGAACGTGGCGAGCCGGCGCAGGCCGGCCCGCCGGTACTCCTGCCGCCACTCGAACACCACCGGCTCGCGTCGCCCTTCCCTGGCCGGGGCCGTCTGGGCAAGCAGCCGGTGGTCTTGGTAGACGGTGTCGACGTTGCGCTTGAGCCAGTCCCGCGACGACGCCTGGTCGCCCTGCTGGTCGCCGGAGAGCCGCACGTCTGCCCCGAACCGGCGGCGGGTGTTGGTCCGCAGCTCGTGCGCCAACACGGTCAGGTACACGGTCTTGCCGGTGCCCTTTGCCCCCACCAGCCCGATCAGCGGGCTGGCCGCAGCGCCGAAGTCGGTGGGCAGCGGGGTGTGGCAGCACGGGCAGACCCGGCGACCGGACTCGCCGTTGCAGCGCGCACACACGGGCCTGGCGTGGGCGATGGCGACCTGCCGTGGCGGCGGGTAGGAGGGCAGGCATGGGCGCGCATAGCCGGTCTCCCGCTGCCGGGCCTGGTCGACCTCGGGCGTGCAGCCGGGCTGGCCCGGCGTGCCGCGACCCGCGCACCGGTACCAGAGGTCGTGCGGCGAGATGCGGTGGTAGCAGTAGGGGCAGGCGACTCCGGGCATCACGACACCTTCATCTCGGCGACCGGCGGATCGAGCACGACGACGCCGGACGGCCGCGGCACGAACAGCCGCAGCCAGTACGGCTTGCGCACGGCGGCAGGTATCCCTACCTCGAACGTGTGGGGAGTTCCGTCGGCCAGCGCCAGCCGGTCCTGGCGGTACAGGTCCGTGCCCTGCTCGGCGCGGACCGGCATGACGCGGCCGACGCACAGGACAAGCTGGATGGTCAGATCCACGCAGGTCCGGTCCACTCGCACGGTGACCACCCGCTGCCGGGAGAGCGCGTTTCGCCAGCCGGCAGGGCGGGCAATGGTGTACCACAGCCGTACCGCCGGGCCTGACACCGTCACCACCACCGGTGGGGACACGGCCGTACCATTCGGGCCGAGATCCACGGTCCGTACCTCGGCGATGCCGCCGCGCCCGGCCGGCAGCCGGCAGCCGTTCTCGTCGGCGTACTGCGCCCGACTGATCCGCCGGCTCTGCGTGCCGCCGTCGGAGGAGGTCCAGGCCACCTCGGCGATGCCGACCTGGTCCGGCCACACCCAGGACAGCACCACCAGGTCGTCGTTTCGTCGCGCCCGCAGGTCACGGACCGGTTCGATCATGCCCATCACCACCGGGGCGCCGACCACCGCGCCGGTACCGCCAATGGCGAACGGCACGTAGACGTGGTGACCCGGCGGGATCTCGGCCTCCATCGACGTGAGGCCGTCCGTGCTCCGCCGTGGCCCGGCGACCTCCCGGCCGTACTCCTCGACCAGGCGCACCGGGACCGTGGTGCCCTGCTTCCAGGGCGGCGCCGTGGCGGCGCGCCGGATCCGTACCTCGCCGGTCCCCGACCAGGACAACAGCACCCGGCCGGTGCTGCCCTGGTCCGCCACCCGCACCATCAGGTCGCCGACCGCCTGGGCTGCCCCCCGCGGCACCGCTGACTCGACCTGCGTCGCCGCGTCTAGCCGCCGCCCCGCCGGATCGCGGTATACGGCGGTGACGGCGTAGAAGTACTCAACGCCTTCCTCCACCTCCCGGTCGGTGAACGAGCCGCTGCTGACCGGCACCACGATGCCGTCGTCCGGACCTGCCGGCGGCCGCCCCACCGTACGCCGCACCCGGACGCCGACCACTCCTGGCTGGGTCACCCAGACCCCGAGCACGTGGTCGGCGTCAACCCTCAGCTTGATGTCGGACACCGGCGGCAGCACGGTCAGCGCGGTCGTGGCCGGCCGCGACCAGACCCGGCCGGAGCTGGCGAAGACGGCGTAGCGCAGGTCGCGGGCGACCGGCGGCCTGGGGTCCTGGGCATGGCTGTCGGTCGTCTCAGCCACCACGACGCCGTCGCGTTCGCTGGCCGGCGTACGGCCCTCGGCCCGTACCACCCGGTAGCGCACCTGGGCCGCCCGCGACAGCGGCGCCCGCCAGGCCAGCCGGACCACACCTCCGGCCGCGGTCGCGGTGACGTCCCGCGGTGGCGCAGGCGGCACCCGTTCGCTGAGCCGGGCCAGCCCGGCGTCGTCGGCGTCGATCGCCGCCGCCTGGGCGAGGAGCTGTTCTGCCGTGCCCTCCCGACCGGCGGCCACGGCGGCCTCGGCATCCCGGACCAGCCGGTCGAACCGGGCGCGAGCCGCCTCGACCAGCGATCGGGCCGTCGCATGGTCGGGGCTGCTGGCCGGCAGCACCGTCAAGGCGGCCTCCGCCTCGCTGAGCTGGCCCCGCTCCAGCAGCTCGCCGACCTCCGCCAGGCCACGCTTCGGCACGGCCTCGCCGGCTGGCAGGTTTGCCACCACCAGCGCCGCGTCGGCGCGGTCTAGGCCCAGGTCGGTGGCCATGCTGAGCAGCAGTGCCTCGCCAAGGTGAGCCTGGCGCAGCCGGTCCACGACGTGGAACAGCGCGATCATCCGCAGGTCGGCACCGTTGGCCAGACCGGTGCGCAGGATGCTCAGCGCGCTCTTGCGGGCCCGTGCCATCGGCGAGTCCGCAGCCTGCTCGGCCTCGATGGTACGCAGGTCCAGCGTGGCCCGGTCCAGGCGGGCGCCCGGGTCGCCGGCCACCGCGAACGCGCTGACCAGCGTGTACGGCCCGGCCGGCGCGGGATGCAGCAGATGCACGACGGTGCCGACGGCCAGCTCGCCCAGATGGCCGCGCAGCGACTGGTAGATGGTCCGGTCCAGGCCGCTGTCGGTGGGCAGGTCGACCGCGTCCACCACGGTCAGCCCGGCGGCCGCGGCCGCCGCGGCGACCCGGGCCAGCCCCAGGTCCGGTGTGCTCGCCGCCACCCGTTCCAGCCGCGCCCGGGTCACCAGGCCGGTGGCTCCGTGCTCGGCACGAAGGTCGCCGACCAGGCGGTCGTACATCGGCTTGATCTTCGCGTCATGGGCGTGTGCCTGTGTCCGCCACCAGGCCGGGTCGGTCATGTCGCTCGCGCGCTTGAGCTCGTCGTCCGCGCTGAGCAGCCGGTTGCACACCTCGGCCAGACTGCCCCGACCGCTCCGTCTCTGGTTCCACAGGGTGCGAACATGGCGTAGGTGCGTCTCAAGGTCGGGGCGGTCCATCGTGGTCGTGACCGCATACCGCACCAGCAGGTCGCCGGGCAGGGGCCCGCTCCGCCCCCGCAGCGGGCGGAGCACCTCCTGCTCGTAGCTGGCGGGGTCGAATGGCATCGGCTACGCCCGGACCGTGATCCCAGCCACGGCCTGCCTGGCCCGGTCCACGTCCTCCTGGCTGAGCACGCCGACCCGAACCTCGATGACCAGACCCTTGCCGGTCCTCGGCTCCATCGCCCGGACGGACAACAGCCCCTCCTCATCTACGATCATCGTGATGTCCAGCGGCGAGCCCTTCGGCAACGGGGGCAGGCCGGAGATGACTCCCGCGCCCCTGTCGACCGACTTGTTGCCGGACAAGCTGCTGGTCTCGACCTGCCCTGCCTGCTCGTACACCTGCACCTCGACGCTGGTCTGGCTGGCGTACGCCGTCCTCGCTGACAGCCGGTGTGGGCCGCTGGGCAGCGGGTCGTCGGCATGCACGAGGTGTTCGACGTACATGGCGCCGTCGGGGTTGTCCTCCCAGCCGGGCTGGCTGGTGTCGATCAGCTTGACGCCGAACGCCTTGGGGAGCACGTTGGTGATCTTCTTCACCGCGATGGCGGCGATGGTGTCGGCGGGCAGGCCGGTCTCCAGGGCAAGCTGGTCCACCCGCTTCTGGCGCTGCTCCGGAGTGGGCATGGCGCCGTCGTCCCTGTCCCATTGCCACACCGACCGGCCCAGGGCGAACCTGGCCGCCCCCTTGGCTACTGCCAGGTCCGGGTCATGCAGCCGCGGCGACCAGCCGAACTCCGCGCGCAGCCGCTCGGCCACCATCGGCATTCTGGTGGAGCCGCCGACCAGCAGGACCTCGTCGATCGTCGCGTCCGGATCCTTCTCCCGCAGCCTGCCGAGCGCACGGCGGGTGTAGTCGATGGTCCGGTCCAGCAGGTCACGGGTACGTTCGGCGAAGGCCTGCCGGGTCACCGTGACCAGGGCTGACGCACCGGCCATCCGCAGCGGCAGCGACCGCGACTCCACCTGCGAGAGACTTCGCTTGGTCTCCTCAGCGGTGATGGCAAGCTCCTGCATGAACTGCTCGTCGTCGCGTGGGTCGGTGCCCGGGTTGACGGCGATGAGCTCGTCCACCAGGAAGGAGAGCAACCGCTCGTCCCAGTCGGCACCGCCCAGCTTCTGGTCACCGTCGGTGCACAGCACCTCGATCGCGTCGACGGAGATCCGGATGACCGTGATGTCGAACGTGCCGCCACCCAGGTCGTAGACCAGCACGGTGCGGTCGGCTCCGTCGGTGACCTCGTACTCGAGCGCGGCGGCCACCGGCTCCGGCACGATGCCAAGCACCTCGAGCCCGGCGATCTCCCCGGCCTTGCGGGTTGCGTCACGCTCCAGCATCCCGAAGTAGGCCGGCACGGTGATCACCGCACGGGACACGTCCTGGCCGGTGTACAGCCGGGTGTCCTCGACCAGCCGCCTGAGGATCAGCGCGGAGATCGACTCCGGGGTGTAGACGGTGCCGTCGTAGTCCCACTGCCGGTCCTGGCCCATTTCCCGCTTAACCAGCGAGACCACCCGGTCGGGGTAAAGCTGGGCGATGTCCTTGGCGGTCTTTCCGACCACCACGTTGTCCGCGTTCTCGAAATACACCACTGACGGAGTTGTCTCGTCGTTGGTGAGCGAGTTGCGGACCATCGTAGGCCGGCCGGTTTCGTCAATGAACGCGACCGCTGAGTACGTGGTGCCGAGATCTATGCCGTAGTGCCTGGTGGCGTCGCCTGGCATGGGGCCTCCACAAGCCGGTCGAGAGGGAGATGAGCTGTTTCAGTCCTGGTGACCCGCGAACCCACTCTGGTCCAGAGGGGTTTCGGGGAGCCGGTCGGCCGGCGGGGTCCACCGGGCAAGCCGGACCGCGGCGGGACTGAGCACCCGGCCGTCGACGCTGTCGAGGTAGCCGTCAGCCAGCACCTCGGCCACCCGTCCGTCCTGGTCTGGCGCGTCGGTCGGCGCACTGCCCGCCGCGCGGTGCCGCCGCGGGTCGAACTCGTCGCCGGGGGCTGGCCGGACCAGATGGACGCCGCAACGCTCAAGGGCCTGCTCGGCGCTGTACGCGAAGGACTCGAGGAGCGCTTTCATCCGCTCTGCGGTGATGCGCTCTGGCAGGTTCGGCGCCTGTCGCAGCAGGTCGTCACGCAGCCGGTACAGATCGACGACGACCGGCCGGAGCAGCGACTGCCGCTCGCCGTTGCGCAGCCGCTGGTTCTCCTCATACAGGCGGTCGATGACCCGCTCCCGGGCGGCCGCGCGGTCGTTCGCGGCGGCCAGGTCAGCCCGGACCGCGGCCAGTGTCACCTCGATATGCCGCAACGACGCGCTGATGTCGTCGTACCCTCCGGTGTTGTCGGCAGCCGCCTCAGCGGTGGGGGAGTCGTTGTCATGGAGCGGCTCAGCCACGTCTCTCCCGGACCAGTCGTCGGCATGTCTTGTATCTGGCGCACTGCCAGGCCACGCCGGAGTCGGACCGCCGACTCCGGCCGAAGCGCCGCCAGTTTCTCATACGGACTAATACCAGACAAACATACGGTCGACCCTGTAGTCGGGACCGCGGTGCGCCCCTGTGGGACGCTTCCAGCTATTCGACATGGGACGTGGCCCATGAGCTCCGGTCCGGGACCGGCCCGAACGGCACGTGGCGGGTGCCGATGGCCGCGGCGTGGGAGCCGCTATGCCCCGTCCGGCGGGACCTGACGGGATGCTCACGACCCGACGTCCTGCGTATTAACGACAGGCCGAGCTGGCTCACCCTGAGTGAAGGTCCGTTACAGATGGGTGAGGGGAAGCTCATGGGCACCTGGCGCGGTATCAACGTACCCGTCCGATCATGACCGCCGCTGGGACGATGGCGACAGGGGAGAGCCCGGTCATCGTGATCGGAGGCGGGCCGACCGGCCTGACGGCGGCGCTGGAGCTGGCCTACCACGGCGTGGCCAGCATCGTGCTGGACGCCGGTCAGCAGCGAGTCGACGGCTCACGGGCCATCGCCCTGCACAGCACCGCGCTGGCCGTGTGGGAGCGGCTCGGCTGCGTCGAGCCGATGATGGCCCGCGGCGTCGCCTGGCGGGCCCGCCGTACCTTCTACCGTGAGCGAGAGCTGTACGCGCAACTGATGCCGGCCCCCGCGCCGGGGGAGCTGCCGACGTTCCTCAACCTGCAGCAGTACAGCACCGAGAACTGCCTGATCCGGCGGGCCCGGTCGGTCGGTACGATCGACCTGCGCTGGGAGCACCGGGTTGTGGGCGTCGCGCAGGACGAGTCAGGCGTGGTCGTTGAGGCGGAGACACCCGGCGGCCCGGTCCGGCTGCGGGGCCACTACGTGTTGGCCTGCGACGGGGCGCGCAGCTCGATGCGGAAGCTGCTCGGGCTGGACTTTCCGGGCACCACCTACCAGGACAGGTTCCTCATCGCGGACATCCGGGCGGAGCTGCCGCTGCCGCCGGAGCCACGGTTCTTCTTCGATCATCCGACGAACCCCGGGTCGACCGTCCTGCTGCATCCCCAGCCCGGGGGCGTCTGGCGCATCGACTGGCAGCTTGGCAGCGCGGTGGACATTGCCGCCGAACGCGCACCGCAGGCCCTGGCACGCCGTATCCAGGGGATCATCGGCGACGTTCCCTACGAGCTGGTGTGGCTCAGCGACTACCGCTTCCATCAACGTCTGCTGGACCGGCTCCGGCACGGCCGGATATTCTTTCTCGGGGATGCCGCGCATCTGGTCGCGCCATTCGGCGCGCGCGGCTTGAACAGCGCGATACACGACGTCGAGAACCTCGGCTGGAAGCTCGCATGGGTGCTGCGCGGTGCGGCTCCCGAGAGCCTTCTCGACACCTACCAGGTGGAACGCTGGCCGGCACTGCGCCACGATCAGGCCGTCACCAACGCCACCATGCGGTTTATGGCTCCACGGACCATGCCGCAACGGCTCTGGCGCAACGCCGTGCTGCGGCTGGGCACCGTGAGCCGGGCTGCCCGCCGGTGGGTGAACAGCGGCAAGATGAGCCGGCCGTTCACCTACCGGGCCTCGCCTGTCCTGGTTCCCGACGACGCACCTCGCCGGCTCTGGCGCGGTGCTCCGGCGCTGGGGGGCAAGGCGCCCGACGCGGCGTGCCTTGTCGTCGACGCGCCCGGCACGAGCCCGCGTCCCACCCGGCTGCGCTGGCTGTTGGGTGCCGGGTTCGTGGCGCTCTACTTCGCGGACGACGATGCCGGGCGGCTGTTCGCAGCCAAGATGGCCGCTCACCTGCCCGATCTCACCCTCTGGCCGGTGCTGCCGGATGCGCCGCGGGGCCGGTTCGACGTACCGGCGATCTGGGACGACACCGGACAACTGAGCCGCGCGTTCGGCGCGGAGCCAGGCACGTTGTTCCTCATCCGACCGGACGGGCACCTCGCTGCCCGGCGGCATCAGGCCCGCGCCGAAGACGTGGCACACCTGCTCCGGCTAGCCTCGGGTAACCCCCCGGTCGAGACCCTGGGCGACCGCCGGGATCAGGTGCTGCCCGGTCGCCATTCCACCTGAGCGCGCACGCCCTGCAGCAGCGCGCCCACATCACTGGCCACGTTCACCAGCAGGAAACCCTGCCGAACCCGCTCCGCGGCGGCCGGCGCGCTGGAACAGTAGATGCCCGCCGGCAGCCCGTGCTGCTTGGCGACCCGCAGGACCTCGTCGAGCGCCTCCCGCAGGATGGGGTGCGGGTTCTCCGGGTCAGGCTCCAGACCCAGAGAGATCGCCAGGTCCACCGGCCCGACGAACACCCCGTCAATGCCGGGCATCCCGAGAACTCCGGGCAGGTCGTCCAGCGCGGCGCCACTTTCGATCTGTACGAAGGCCAGGGTCTGGGAGTTCGCCTCCCGCCGGTACTCGGCCATCGACATGTCCAGCGTCAGCCCGGCCCAGGCGCTGCCGAAGCTCCGCTGGCCCAGCGGTGGGAACTTGGCCGCGGCGACCACCGCCGCCGCCTCGGCGGGGGAGTTGACCATCGGCGCGATGATGCCCCACGCACCGGCGTCGAGGGCGCGCTTGATGTTCTCGGTGTTTCCCTGCGCCACCCGCACGATGGGCGCCCGGCCCGCGTCGGCGATGGCCGCGACCATCTGCGTCATCGTCTCCGCGCCCATCGGCCCGTGCTCGGCGTCCACCGCGAACCAGTCGCAAGGCATCCGGGCCAGCAGTCGCACCGCCGCCACGCTGGGCAGGCTCAGCCAGACACCCCGACACGGCTGGCCGTCGAGCAACCGGCGCTTGAGCATGTTCGCCCGCATGCGATCACCTTACGTGTCCCTGGCTCCGGGGCCGGTCGGCGTCGAGCCGACCTGACGCGGGAGCTCGAAGGTGGCCAGCGCGTCGCCGGGAGCTGCGTCGAGGTTGGCCAGCTCACTGCTCCGGCCGGCGAAGGCATGCACCGCTGGCGGTAGCTGCGCCGGATGGGGCGCTGGGGGAGCCGCCCGGTCCGGCGGCGCGGGCAGCGAACAGGCGGGAGTCGTGAGCCAGGACCTGCCGCTGGATCTCGGCCAGGCCGGGCGACGGGGCCAGGCCGGACTCCTCGATGAGCAGCGCGCGGGCCCGCTGGAATGCCTGCAGCGCGTCGGTCTGCCGACCAGCCCGGTACAGGGCCATCATGAGCTGCCCCCACAGCCGCTCGTGCCCGGGGTACCGGTCGGTCAGCCCCTCCAGCTCCGCGATCAGCTCACCGCCCATCCCAGCCGCCAGGTCCGCGTCGATCCGGTTCTCCACAGCGGTGCGGCGCAGCCGTTCCAGCCGCATGCCTTCGGCGCGCAGCGCAGCGATCTCGCCGAACTCGCCGTAGGCCTCGCCGCGCCACAGCTCCAGCGCGGCGGCTAACCGCCCGGCCGCGACCGCCGGCTGCCCAGCCTCCAGCGCCCGCCGCCCGGCCGCGACGAGCCGCTCGAACCGGGCCGCGTCGACCGAGTCCGGATCCAGCCGCAGCGCGTACCCGGGTGGGCGGGTCACGATCAGCTCCTCGGCCCGCGTTCCAGCGGCGGCCGGCAGCGCCTGGCGCAGCCGGGACACATACGTGCGTACTGTCCGGGCGGCGTCCGGCGGCGGGTGCTCCCCCCACAGCCCGTCCACCAGCGCCGCCACGCTCACCACCCGGCCGGCGTGAGCCATCAACAGCGCCAGCACGGCGCGCAGCTGCGGGCCGCCCAGCGCCAGCACCCGGCCACCGACGGCGACCTCCAACGGGCCGAGCACCCGGAAGTCACCACACCGCGTACCGGCGTCCATGCTTGCCCCCGTCCGCGGCCCAAACGACCTCCCCGCCATGCACGGTTCATAGGAGCAACGCCCACGGTGCCCGGATACGCCGGGGTCACGATCGGGTCGACCAGCCGTCGACCTCCAGGGAGGTAGCGGCGCTGCTGGCCGGATCGGGGCCTGACCTGCGGTGTCGACAAGTTGTCGACAGGCCGTCGACGGCTCCTGCCACGGTGCGCCCATCAAGCCGCCCGACCACGGCCCGTCGGGCGGCCCGCCACCGAGGGCGCCGACGCACTCGTCGCGGCACCGCTCCATGACATGGGGGAACTGATGTTCCGGCACTTCACATCGGCGGCACTCACCGTGACCGCCGCACTACGTCAGAGAAGCCAGGACGGCGCCTGGCGCGGTCGCGCGATGCGGTCGTCGGTGCTCGTGGCGGCGCTGGCAGGCACGATGGTCGCAGTGGGTGGTTTCGCGGTGCACGCGGCCGGTGCGCCGAAATCCGGAACGGGTGCCGCTGGGTGCTTTGATCCGGCCAGCTTCGGTGCGGTGGCGGATGACGGAATGGACGACCGTGTGCCGATCCAAGCTGCTATCGACGCGGCGACGGGTTCCGGTGGCGGCACCGTGTGCCTGAGCAGCGGGCGCTGGAGAGTAACCCGTGCCCCGGCCGGTTCCTATGACCGGTTCGCCGCGCTGTCGACGCACGGTGCACACCTTGCGATCACCGGCACCGGCCCAGGAACGGTCCTCGAGCTGGTGGGCGATCAAAATGCCGCAACGACATCAGTGATCTCCCTCGATCCAGGCGCGAGCGACATCACGGTTGAGAGGCTGGTCATCGACACGTCGGCGGCGACGAACACCGACGAGCAGACGCACGCGATCGCCATCGGCTCCGGCATCTGCACCGCGGCCAACGGAACCTGCTCGATGCCGGTGGCCGACGTCACCATCCGCGACGTCCGATTCGCGCATCCGCATGCAGCCGGCAGCACGCGCAAGGGAGACTGCATCCGCCTGCTCGGCAACTCGGCCGCCACCGCGGTCAAACGTGTGACGATCATCGGGTCGTCGTTCACCAGCTGCGCGCGCTCCGGGATCGGCGTGCAGCGCAACGTGTTCTCCCTAGCCGTGCTGGGCAACCACTTCGGCGAGCAGATCGGCGACACAGCCTTCGACAGTGAGGCGACCGGCGGTGGGTGGGACGACGGCCTACGACTGATCGGCAACTCCTTCGCCGACTCGACGGTCACGTTCAGCGCGACGGTCAGCTCCTACCGCCACGCGACGGTCACCGGAAACACCTTCACCGGGCGCGGCCTGTTCCTCTACCGCACCCAGGACGTCGTGGTCGCCGACAACACCTTCGACGTGACCGCGGTGACGGGCGGCGGAGTGATCGAGACCGGCAACATCGCCGACGGTGACAAGATCGACAACAACATGATCCGCCGGCACGGGGTCGCCGGCCCAGCGATCAGGATCCTGCCGCACAGCGGCGGCATCCCGCGGCACATGTCGGTCACGAACAACACGATCATCGCCGACGGCGACTCCAGCGGAGTCGTGGCCGAGTCGGTCCGTGACATCGGGATCCGGGACAACGACATCACCTTCACCGACTCGGCCCCCAACGGCTCCGGAATCATGCTCCGGGCCACCGTCGCGGCCATGGACGGATTGCAGATCACGGGCAACACCATCGCCGGACCGCTGTCATCAACCGGCGGCAACACCTACTTCGCGGCGGTTCGGCTGGCCGCGAGCCCCAACCCGATCGACGGCGTAACCGTAGCGCTCAACTCATCGCGCGGAGCCCTCCGCTCACTCGAGTGCGCGCAGGGCTCCCCAGGAAACTTCCGACTACCGATCGTCTCCGTCGGAAACAGGTGGAACGTCGCGCCGACCTGCTCAGCAGCCACCCTGCAAGCAGGTCAATAAACGGACCGGCCAGGCCGCCGACCCCCGCGCGCGGGGGTCGGCGGTGCTGATCGGATCGGGCACCGACTCTGCGGTGCCGGCCGATTGTCGACCGCGACAACCTCGGCTGACGAGATCACTGATTTCCGGGGTTGTCATGGGGATGGACGGGTGGAACGCGGGTGTCACAGTGTGACCCACTCGGTGACGACCGAGAGGCCGTCCGACGTGCGGACGAGCAGCCGGACCAGTCCGGCGGGCGCCGGCCTGACCACGAACCACCCGATGTCGTCGAGGGTCACCATCCGCACCGCGCCGTCTCGCCCGCTCAGCTCGACCACACCAGCCAGCGACGGCACAACCTGCCCCCACAGCGCGTCGGCGGTCACCTCAAGCTCGATCGTCAGCCTGCCGGCGGCGAAGGTAAGCGTGCGCCGGGCGGCCGTCGTACCGCGGGTGCCGGCAGCCGTCGTACCGGCGGCGGAGTCGTAGGCGAGCCCCGCGAGCTCGGCGTCGATGTCGTGCCAGGCGAACGCCGCCTGGCCCGCCGCGACAAACCGGGCGGGCACCTCCTGCGCCTCCCGCACCGCCGCGCCCAGCTCGGCGAGCAGGTGCTCGTCGTCGAGGGGATGTGCCATGCGCCTCACCTCTTCTCCGGGTCCGGTGGCGGATCCCGCAGCGCCGCGAGAGTGGGGCTGGCGCGCAGCTTCTCCAGGCAGCGCTGGCGACTGGGGCCGATGCTGCCGACCGGCAGGCCCAGTGCGGTCCCAATCTCGGCATACGGCGTGCGCAGCTCGCTGAACATCAGCGACAGCAGCTTCTGGCAGGGCTCCGGCAGCCCGGCGAAGGCGACCCGCAGCGCGATGTGCCGCTCCTGGCGCAGCAGCCAGTCGTCGGACTCCGGCCCCGCCTTGTCCGCCATGCACTCCGCGTCGACCGGAACCTGCTGCTTCCGGGAGCGCAGCAGGGCGAGGCACTCGCGCCGGGCGGTGGTCGCGAGCCAGCCGGGCAGCGCGGCCGGCTGGCGGATCGTCCGCAGGTGCTCCACCAGCCGCAGCCACACGGTGGCGCCGACGTCATCGGCGTCCGCCCCGGAGAGGTTGTGCCGCCGGCACACCGACCACACCAGTACGGCGTACCGCTCGACGATCTGGTCCCACGCCGTCTTGTCGCCGTCGCGGGCGCGCTCGACCAGCTCAACAACGGACCGGTCGTCACGCATGGCCGCTATCATCTCGGCTGCTGACGCCGCCTGACCACATCATTCGGGTCGCCATCGGCGAGCACGTCGTCCAGCGCCTGCCGGGCGGTCGTCTTCCCCGGCATGGTGAGGGCGGCGACCCGCCCGCTGGCGGTGGCGGCGGCGAACGACGTCCCGCTCCACCTCGCGAAGCCGGTGAAGTCCCGCCACCCCCTCATGAGTTGCACGGTCCCGGTGAGGTAGGCACCGACGACGTCGGCTCCCCGCGCGGTGCAGGTGACCCACGGCAGTCGCGGGCCGAAGTCGGCGGGAGTGCGGTCGGCGTTGTCCGCGCCGACGGCGACAACGTCGACCAACGCGCCGGGCCAGGTGGGCGACCTGCGGGTGAGCCCGTGCACCCAGCCGGTGAGGGCACCGTGGTTGCCCGCCGCCGCGACGACCAGCGTGTGCGGGTGCAGCCGCTCGACCGCCCGGGTGAGCACCAGCGGCGGCAGGCCGTCACTGGTGCGGCAGCCGAGGCTGAGGTTCAGAATGTCGATGCCGCTGTCGGCGAAGCTCACCATTTTCTTCGCGGTCTCCCACGAGGTGGCCTTTCCGGTCTCATCGTCCAGAACGGCGCGCACGTCGAGGTCGGCCGCCGGCGCCTGGGCCCGGATGAGGCTGGCGACGAAGGTCGCGTGCCCGGCCCACACCGGCACGGCGCCGTCCGGGACGAACAGCTCGTGGTCCGTGGTGATCCCGCCGACGAGTGTCGGGTGCGCGGCCAGCCGGGTGTCCAGGATGCCGACCCGGACGCCGAGCCCGGCGTCCGGGCTCGCCCCGCTGGCCGGCACCGGGCCCGGGGCTGGGGTCGGATCGTCGTTCCCCAGCGGTTCTCGGTGCCCCCCGGCAGGGGCGACGCCGAGAGCCAGCGGCTTGGGGTACCCGGCGGCCACAATGCTCTGAACCCTGCGGTTCTTTCCTATCTCCGGCGTCCAGCCGGGGTACCGCCCGCTGATCTGCCGTCGCAGCTCGAGCATCAGGCCGTCGAGGTCGGCGACCGGGTTGCCAGCGGCGTCCACCAGGCCCGTCACGAGTGCGAGGCCCAGCCGCTCGTCCACATCGTCGTCGACAAAGCCAATGCCGAGGTCACTCAGCTCCCTGGTCACCAGATCCCGGTACGGTAGGTCCACGACCAGCTCGTCGGGGGGAAACTCGACGGGCAGGCTGGGTACGACGGGCAGGCTGGGGATGTCGGTCATGTTGTTGCCTTCTCTCGGCACGGCGTGCTTCCCGACCTGACGGAGGTGGCTGGTTTGGACTTGATGCACCCGGGTGCGAATCGGTTGGCATACCCGCCCGCCGCTACGTCAATCTTGTGCCATGAAGTCGGGTACCGCGCTGGCGCAGGCACAGGAGGCGATGCGGGTCGCGGACGTCGACCCCGGTAGCGCGTTTCCGGTGGCGGCGCGGGCGGTTCGGCTGGCCCGGCAGGAGCGGGACCCGGCGGCGGCGGCCACCGCCGAGCGGGCCTGGGGCCACGCGCTGCTGCAGTGCGGCGAGATGGACAGCGCCATCCGCCACCTGCGCCGGGCGACCGACCTCGGCCAGCGGGCCGGGTCGCCGGTGCTGGCCGGCCAGGCGCGGATGGAGCTGGCCTACGCCCTGAGCCAGCGCGGTCGGCCGCAGTCGGCACTGCGGGAGGTCGACGCCGCGATCCGGAGCCTGGACGGCGTCGCGGGGGCACGGGCCCGAGCGCAGCGCGCCGTGATCCTCCACCAGATCGGGCGGATGGACGAGGCGCTGGCCGAGTGCCATTCCGTGCTGCCGACGCTGCGGGCGGGCGAGGACCTGCTCGGCGTGCAGCGCACCCTGGTCAACCGGGGCATCCTGCTCGCCGAGCGGCACGCCTTCGCCGCCGCCGAGGCGGACCTGTGGGAGGCCGACACGCTGGCCCGCAAGCTCGGCCGCCGGGCCTCGATCGGGATCATCGCGGAGAACCTCGGCCTGGTCGAGGCGCTGCGCGGCGACGTACCGGCCGCGCTCGCGCACTTCGACCGGGCCGAGCGGATCCAGCGCGATCACGGCATCCAGCTCGGCCCGATCTGGCACGACCGCAGCGAGCTGCTGCTGTCGGTGGGGCTGGTGGCGGAGGCGCGGGAGGCCGCGGAGCGGGCGGTCGAGGCGTTTCGGCGGGATCACCGGCAGCTCAAGGTGTCCGAGGTGCGGCTGCTGCTGGCCCAGGCGGCGTACCTGGACGGCGACTGGCCGACGGCGCTGCGCCAGGCCCGGCGGGCCGCCCGCGAGCTGGCCCGGCAGGAGCGCGCCGAGTGGGCCGCGCTGGCCCGGGTCACCGCGCTGCGCACCCAGCTCGCGGCCGGGCAGCGACCCCGGGTCGACGTCCGGCAGGTGGAGGAGATGGTGGCGGTCCTGGCCTTGACCGGCTGGCCGGCGGCCGCGCTGGAGGCGCGGCTGGTGGCCGCCCGGCTGGTCCGCCAGCACGGCGGCGACGGGCGGGCGCACCTGCTTCAGGCAAGCCGGGCGGCGCGGCGGCGCGGCCCGGCCGTGCTGCGTGCCCGGGGCTGGTACGCCGAGGCGCTGCTGCGGCTGGACTTAGCTAACCCGCGCGGCGCGGTGGCGGCGGCCCGCGCCGGGCTGCGCGTCCTGGACGAGCACAGTTCCGCGCTGGGGGCCACCGACCTGCGGGCGCACGCGGCGGCGCACCGCACCGACCTGGTCGACGTCGGCCTGGGCGTCGCGCTGCGGTCCGGTCGGCCCGGGCGGGTTTTCGAGTGGGCCGAGCGGAGCCGCGCCCGGCAGCTCCTGCACCGCCCGGTCCGGCCGCCGGGCGACCCGGAGCTCGCCGGCCTGCTCGCCGAGCTGCGCGCCACCACGGTGGAGGTCGACAAGCTGGGCCGGGCCGGGCGCGGCGCCGCCAGGCTCGGGCAGCGCCAGGTCGCGCTGGAGCAGCGCATCCGCGACCACGGCCGGCTGCGCCGGGGCGAGTCGGCGGCGCCGCTGCCCGGGCCGGTGTCGGTGGCGCGGCTGGGCCAGGCGCTGGGCGAGCGGGTGCTGGTCGAGTTCGTCCAGGTGGCGGAGGCGGTGTACGCCCTGACCGTGGTCGACGGCAGGCTGCGGATGCGGGCACTCGGGCTGGTCGCCGAGGTGGCGGCGCTGGTCGAGCGGCTGCCGTTCGCGCTGCACCGGCTGGCCCGGCGTGGTGCGGGCGCCGAGAGCCGCTCGGCCGCCGCCGCGCTGCTGGGCTGGGCCGCCGAGCGGCTTGACGCGGCGCTGCTCCGGCCGCTGGCCGGGCTGGGCGACCGGCCGCTGGTCGTCGTACCGACCGGTCCGCTGCACAGCCTGCCGTGGTCGGTGCTGCCCTCGTGCGCCGGGCGGCCGGTGGCCGTGTCGCCGTCCGCCACGCTGTGGCACTCGACGATGACCCGCGCGAGCCCGCCGACCGCCGCCGGGGCCGCTACGGTGACCGTGGCCGCGGGCCCCGAGCTGAGCGGCGCCCGCGAGGAGGCGTGCGCCGTCGCGACCATCCACCGGACCACAGCGCTGCTGGACGGGGCGGCCAGCGCCGACGCGGTGCTGGCCGGCTTGGCACGGTCGAGCCTCGCCCACCTCGCCGCGCACGGCCGTCTGTCCTCGGACAACCCGCTGTTCTCCGACCTGCTGCTCGCCGACGGCCCGCTGGTCGTGTACGACGTCGAGCGGCTGGACCGGGTGCCGCACACCGTCGTCCTGGCCGCCTGCGACAGTGCCCGCTCGATGGTGTGCCCGGGGGACGAGCTGCTCGGCCTGAGCGCCACGTTCATCGCCCGGGGGACGGCCCAGCTCGTCGCGTCGGTGGTCCCGGTGCCGGACGCCGAGACGGCGCCGCTGATGGTGGCGTTCCATCGGTTGCTGGCCGGCGGTGAGCTGCCCGCAGTGGCGCTGGCCGTAGCGCAGCGGCAGCTCGCCGATGAGGACCCGGCGGCCCGTGCGGCGGCGGCCGGGTTCGTCTGCATCGGCGCGGGCTTCAGCGCACCCCAGCTGCCGCCGTGACCGACCCGGCTGGACCCCACTTGTCGTGGGAACTTCGCCATTTCCGTGCCCGATTTGCTCGACTTCTTCTCGACAAGTCGCGAAGCAAGAGCACCTGGCCGGCGTATGCGGTCGCGACGGCGTGCCGTTCGCGATCCCGCGGGCCGTGCTCGTTAGTCTGGCGCCCACGCACGGCACGGGAAGGGCACCGCATGCTGGTTGTGCACGGGTTCTGGTCCGCTGTGAACGGTTTCTGCGTCTGGGCTGAGGATTCCGACCGCATGGTGAAGAGCCCGAGCCAGGCACTGTCCTCGGCTCGGCCCCATCCGTTCGCAACGCCCGCCGAGGCGCTGGCGGAGATGCACGGAGGTAAGCCCGGCTCCACCGTGCTGTTGCTGCCGTCGCTGCGCACCGCACCGCTGGGCTCCCCGGAGCTGGTCCGGATCATGCCGCGTCCCGTCCCTCGGACGGCGCCGGCCCTGCTGTCGTGGACGGTTCCGGTGGCGTGCGTGGATGCCGCGGCCGCGTGTGCTGTCTCCTACGACCCGCCTACCTGGCACTCGGGCACAGGTGAGCTAAGCCTGGCCGACCTCCGCCGGGTGGGCACCGGCGTCAGGCCTGCGCTGCAGCGGAGGAGGACGCCGGGTCCTCGGCGGTCAACGGTCGGGCGATGTCCTCCAGCGACCGCCCTGCGGCCTCCACCCCGAAGCCGACCTCCACCAGGCCCGCCAGGATCATCAGCGCGGCGCCCAGGTAGTATCCGACGGCGACGGCGCCGACCCTCCCGGTGTCCACCAGGCCGCCGAACAGCAGCGGGCCGATCGCCCCGCCCAGCCCGGTACCCACCGAGTAGAAGAACGCGATGGCCAGCGCTCTGGTCTCCATCGGGAAGATCTCGCTCACCGTCAGGTACGCCGCGCTGGCGCCGGCCGAGGCGAAGAAGAACACTGCCGACCAGCACGCCGTCAGCGACACCGGCCCGAGCACGCCCTGCTGGAACAGCAGCCCGGTCGCGATCAGCAGCGCTCCACTGCCGACGTACGTAAAGGTGATCATGACCCGGCGGCCAACCGTGTCAAAAAATGGGCCGAGCAGCACTGGCCCGAGCAGGTTGCCGACTGCGAGCGGCAGGATGTACCAGCCGACGGTACCGGCCGCGACGTCGAAGAACGTCGTCAGCACCAACGCCTGGGTGAAGAACACCGCGTTGTACAGGAAGGCCTGCCCGACGAACAGCGCCAGCCCGAGGAACGACCGCTTCGGGTACTGCCGCACGATCGCCCGCACGATGGTGCCGAACCCGATCGCGGCCCTGGTCCGGATGGTCAGGTACTCCGCCGGCTCGTCCAAGCGTTGGCCGGTCTGCTCGGCGACAGTGCGCTCGATGTCGGCGACCAGCCGGTCGGCCTCGTCGGCGCGGCCGTGGATGAACAGCCAGCGTGGGCTCTCCGGCACGTTGCGGCGTACCAGCAGGATCCCGAGCCCGAGCACAGCGCCCAGCCCGAACGCCAGCCGCCAACCGAGATCAGGAGCGAAGAGGTCCTTGTCCAGCAGCACCACGGTGAGCGCGGCTCCGAACGCCGCGCCTAGCCAGTACGACCCGTTGATCATCAGGTTGATCCGCCCGCGCAGCCGGGCCGGGACCAGCTCGTCGATGGCGGAGTTGATCGCGGCGTACTCACCGCCGATACCGGCGCCGGTAAAGAACCGGCAGGCGAAGAACAACAGCGGGCTCGGCGCGAACGCAGTGGCCACGGTGGCCACCAGGTAGACGCCGAGGGTGACCAGGAACAGCTTCCGGCGGCCCATCCGGTCGGTCAGGTAGCCGAAGAACAGCGACCCCAGCACCGCGCCAACGACGTAGCAGGTAGCGGCGAAGCCGACCCCAGTGTCGGACAGGTGCAGGCCACTGTCCGGTTCGGTCAGCCGGGAGCCGAGCGAGCCGACGATGGTCACTTCGAGGCCGTCCAGGATCCATACGGTGCCCAGCCCGAGCAGCACCATGACGTGCCACCGCGACCACGGCAGCCGGTCCAGCCGGGCCGGTATGTTCGTACGGATGACCTCTGGCGCTGCGTTCTGTGACACAACCGGGCATTACCCCCGGCGGCGCCGCCGCACACCTGGCCGCACTCGCCCATGACCCGGCTGCGGCGTAGCGACCAGAACGGCCCCGGCATCGCCCGGCGCGGGCGCGGACGCGGCTTCGAGTACCGCGACGCCCACGGCCTACCGGTGCGCGACCCGGCTACCCTGGAACGGATCACCGCGCTGATGATCCCGCCCGCGTGGCGTGAGGTGTGGATCTGCCCGTGGCCGAACGGCCATATCCAGGCCGTCGGCACCGACGCGGCCGGTCGGCGGCAGTACCGCTACCACGACGCCTGGCGGGCCCGCCAGGACGCGGAGAAGCACGACCGGGTGCTCGGTCTGGCCGACTGCCTGCCGGAGGTGCGCCGCCGGTTGGCCGACGATCTGGCCGGCCGGGGCCTGCACCGGGACCGGGTGCTGTCCTGCGCGGTACGCCTGCTGGACCTGGGCTTCTTCCGGGTCGGCGGCGAGGAGTACGCCCAGGCGAACGGCACCTTCGGGCTGGCCACCATCCGCCGCGAGCACGTCACGGTACGGCGGGACACCGTCGTGTTCGAGTATCCGGCCAAGGGCAGCCTGGAGCGGGTGCAGTCCGTCGTGGACCCCGCCGTGCGGGAGGTGGTCCGGGCACTGCTGCGCCGCCGCGACCCGTCCCCGGAGCTGCTCGCCTGGTGGGCACCGGCTGACCGGCGCTGGTGCGACGTGCGCAGCCACCACGTGAACGACCACGTGCGGGACATCACCGGCGGGCAGTACTCGGCAAAGGACTTCCGCACCTGGCACGCCACCGTGCTGATGGCGGTCGCGCTGGCGGTCTCGGCGCGGGCCGGCTCGGCAACGGCACGGTCCCGGGCGGTCACCCGGGGGTACCGCGAGGTCGCGTACTACCTGGGCAACACGCCCGCGGTGGCGCGGTCCTCGTACGTCGACCCGCGGGTGGTGGACCTCTACCACGAGGGGGTCACCATTGAGGCCGCACTCGACCGCCTGGGTGACGGCGACGGGCCGGCCACCCACGGCGCGGTCGAGGCGGCGGTGCTGGCGATGCTGCGGGAGGCCTGAGGCCAGAACCGCGGGTCAGGACCGCTGGACCAGTGCGCGGATCACCCCTTGGCGCTGCCCACCGCGAGCGGGTCGCGCGGCGCGTCGGCCTTCGCCTTCTCCATCTGCTCGCCGAGCTCCTGCAGCCGCTTGCGACCCATCGCCTCACGCACCTCCGGGAACCACTCCTGCTCCTCTTCCTCCACGTGGTGCCGCACGTTCTCGATCAGGACGGAGACCTTCGCGTCGAACCGCTCGTCCGCCGGGTCCAGGTCGACCAGCTCGGACAGCATCCACACCACCACGTGGTGCTCCTCGATGCTCTCCAGCACGTGGTCACGGGTCTCGGGAGCCGCCTCGCGCGCCGCCGGGTAGAAGATCTCCTCCTCGATGTAGGCGTGCGCGGTCAGCTCCTCGATCATGCTGTCGACCAGCTTCCGCTTGGTCTTCAGGGCGTTCTCGCCGGCCTTCTCGAACTCCTTGAAGAGCTTCTCGACGGTCTTGTGGTCGTCCTTGAGCAGCACGATCGCGTCCATGGTGTCCTCCTGTGGGTGTCTCCTGTGTCCTGGTGATCCGCGTGGTTGTTTCCCCGTTCTTTTCGGCGGTAACCGTGTCGAGTACCCACGCCGTGTCGGGGTAGAGGACAGCCGTGACCTCACCTCACCGGCGCGAGCACCGATGACCGTTCACCAGGTAGACGCGGTGGTCGTCGGCGCCGGTCCCAACGGCCTGGTCGCCGCGAACCTGCTAGCCGACGCCGGATGGGACGTGCTCGTCCTGGAGGCGGCCGAGGAGCCCGGCGGGTCGGTGCGCAGCGCAGAGCTGACCGCCCCCGGCTTCACCAGCGACGTGTGCAGCGCGTTCTACCCGCTGGGTGCGGCATCCCCGGTGCTGGCCGGCTTGGACCTGGACCGGTACGGCCTGACCTGGCGGCATGCCCCGGTGGCGCTGGCGCACGTGCTGCCGGACGACCGGTGCGTGCTGCTGTCCAGGGACCTGGACGAGACGGTGGAGTCCGTCGGCGCGTTCGCCGCCGGGGACGCCGCCGCATGGCGGGCCGAGCTCGAGGGCTGGCGCCGGATCGGGGCGGACCTGCTGGCGGCGATGCTGGGGCCGTTCCCGCCGGTGCGGGCGGCCACGAGGCTGCTGCGCACGTTGGGCGCTGGCGATGCGCTGCGGTTCGCCCGGCTCGGCCTGCTCTCGGTACGCCGGTACGTCACCGAGCGGTTCGCCGGCGAGGGCGCCCGGATGCTGTTCGCCGGCAACGCGCTGCACACCGACCTAGGCCCGGACCAGTCCGGCTCGGCGATCTTCGGCTGGCTGCTGACGATGCTGGCGCAGGACGTCGGCTTCCCGGTGCCGGCCGGCGGGGCGGGCGGGCTGACCGGCGCGCTGGTGCGGCGGCTTGAGGCGCGCGGCGGCCGGGTGGAGTGCCGGCGCGAGGTGGCCAAGGTGCTGGTCGCGCGCGGCCAGGCCCTCGGGGTGGCTGACGTGCACGGCGAGCTGGTCCGCGCTCGAAAGGCGGTGCTGGCCGACGTACCCGCTCTGGCGCTGTACCGGCGGCTGGTCGGCGAGGAGCACCTGCCCTCCCGGCTGGTCTGCGACCTGGACCGGTTCGGCTGGGACCACGGCACGGTAAAGGTCGACTGGGCGCTGTCCGCCCCCATCCCGTGGCTCGCCAAGGGCGCCGGGCGGGCAGGCACCGTACACCTAGACGGCGACCTGAACGGACTGTCCCGGTTCGCCACCGACCTGTCCTGCGGGGTCGTACCGGCTGAGCCGTTCATGCTGCTCGGGCAGATGACCACCGCCGACCCGTCCCGCTCACCGGCCGGCACCGAGTCGGTCTGGGCGTACACCCACATCCCGCACGACCCGCCCGCCACCGCCGACACCGTACGGCGGGTCGTGGAGGGGATGGAACGCATGCTGGAGCGGCACGCCCCGGGGTTCGCCGACCGGGTCATCGCCCGCCACGTGCTCGGGCCAGCCGGCCTGGAGGCGCACAACCCGAGCCTGGTTGGTGGTGCGATCAACGCCGGTACGGCCGCCCTCCACCAGGAGCTCGTCTTCCGGCCGGTGCCGGGGCTGTCCCGCCCTGACACACCGATCGATCGGCTGTTCCTGGCCGGCGCGTCGGCGCATCCGGGCGGCGCGGTGCACGGAGCCTGCGGCTCGAACGCGGCCGCGGCCGCGCTGGCCAGACACGGGCTGGCCGGTACGGCGTACGCGGCCGCGATCCGGGGCGCACACCGGCTGCTCTACCGCTGAGCCTGCTTACCGCTGAGCGTTGCGGCCCTCCGCGATCAGGCCGAGCCGCAGCAGCGTCTCCCGGTTGCGGGCGTCTGTCAGCGCGTCAAGCAGCCGGTTGTACACCCAGCGGACCGGTCCGCCGGATGGCTCCTCCGCCATGGTCACATCCGTGCGTCCCCCCAGGTCACGCAACGTGAACCGGACGTGCCCATGGCCGACCGGCCAGACCCGCACGTTCAGCAGCAGCATCCGCGGCGGTTGGACCTCCACCACGACGCTGACGTCGTGGATGAACAGCGGCCAGGCTCCGACGCTGTGGTGGATCCGGGTGCCGGGTGCCGGCCAGCCGTCGTCCACCCCACGGATCCGCGCCGCGCCGACCACCCAGCTCGCGTACAGCCACCCGTCGGCGAGCACCTCGAAGACCTGCTCCGGGCTGGCCGCGATCTCCCTGTGGACGCTGGACATCAGTGCCGCAGCCGGGGGAGGACGTGCTCGGCGTAGAACCCGAAGAACTCATCTTGCCGCGGCCCGATCTGTGCGATGTACACCTCGTCGTAGCCGGCATCGAGGTACGGCCGGACCGCCGTGAGGTGCCGGTCCACGTCCGGCCCGCAGGCGATCGCCTCGCCGATCATCTCCTCCGTCACCAGGGTGGACGCATGCTCGAAGTGGCTGGGCAGCGGCAGCTCCTGGGCGAGCTGCCCGGGTAGCTGCTCGTTCGGCCAGATCCGGTGCGCGGTCTTGCGGCCGGACGCCTCGTCGGGCGCCCAACAGACTTTCAGCGCGCCCTGCGTCGGCTTGCCGGCACCGCCGGCCCGGCGGAACGTCTCCAGCAGCTCGGCATCGGGCATCGTGCTCACCAGCCCGTCCCCGATCCGGCCGGCCAGCGCGGCCGCCTTCGGCCCGAAGGCGGAGACGTACACCGGCACCGGCCGGTCCGGCAGGGTGTACAGCCGGGCCGTGTCCATCCGGTAGTGCCGGCCACGATGAGTGACCAGCCCGCCCTGCCAGAGCATGCGCATCACCTCCACCGCCTCGGCGAGCATGTCCTGCCGCACCTCGGCGGGCGGCCAGGTGTCACCGAGAATGTGCTCATTCAGCGCCTCCCCGCTACCTACCCCGAGCACGAACCGCCCGCCGGTCAGCACCGCGCTGGTCGCGGCCGCCTGCGCGATCACCGCCGGGTGGGTCCGTACTGTCGGGCAGGTCACCATGGTGCTGACCGGCAGCCGGGTCACCTGGGAGAGCGCCCCGATGGTCGCCCAGACGAACCCGCTCTGGCCCTGCTCGTCGTTCCACGGGTGGTAGTGGTCGGAGATGGCCAGCGGCGCCTCGAACCCGGCGGTCTCGGCCAGCTTCGCCTGACGGACCAGCTCCACCGGACCAAACTCCTCGCTGGACAGGAAGTAGCCGATGCGTGCCACAGGTCGGTCGCTCCTTCGTCGTTCGGCTGCGCTCCGCCGTCGACGTACCCATCCAGGCAGTCGGCGTACCCCATCCAGCGGCGATCCACTCAGATCCCGCCGACGGCCATCAACCGCCCGGCCGTGGGTACGACAGGCTGCATGGCTGACGTTGTGGTTCTGGACGTGGACGGAACCTTGGTGGACACCAACTACCACCATGCCGTGGCCTGGTACCGGGCGTTCCAGCGGCACGACCTGACGGTGCCGCTGTGGCGGCTGCACCGGGCGATCGGGATGGGCGGTGACCGGTTGGTGGGGGCAGTGGCCGGTGAGGATGTCGAGCATGCCTGCGGAGACGAGGTACGAGCCGCTTGGGAGGAGGAGTTCGCGCCGATGCTGGCTGAGGTACGGCCGCTGAACGGCGCGACCGAGCTGCTCGCCGCGATCCGCGAGTCCGGGCGGCGACTGGTCCTTGCCAGCTCAGGCAAGCCCGACCACCTTGAGCACCACCTCGACCTGCTGGACGGTCGCCGCTACGCCGACGCGTGCACTACCAGCGAGGACGTAGCGGCGAGCAAGCCCGCGCCAAATCTGCTGGTGGCCGCACTGAGCAAGGTGGACACCGACCGGGCGGTGATGGTCGGTGACTCCACCTGGGACTGTCTGGCGGCCGGCCGGACGGGCCTACCCTGCGTCGGATTGCGCACCGGCGGTGTCGGCGCCGAGGAGCTGCGCGCCGCGGGCGCGATCCGGGTGTACGACGAGCTGCCCCATCTCACCGCCGACCTCGCCACCCTGCCCTTCGGTCGCCCCCGGTGACGAGGTGAGCTAGACAGCGGTTGTTCGGTCGGCCGGGCCGCTGACCTGCGGCGTGCCGAGACCAACGATGACAGTGTCGGTCTCATAGCTGAGGACCGCCTCCCACGGTACGACGAGCAGGTTGCGGTGCAGCAGCCGGATGACCGCCCGGATCAGCCACGGGCCCTGCTGCGTCCGGCGGTCGTAGCCGAGGAGCGAACCGGTGTAGCGGTGGCTCACCACGAGCGCGTCAACACGAAAGGCGGCCATGGTGCCGCGGACCGGCCCGTCCTGGACGCAGCGCAGGTCGGTGACCACGCCGAGCGGTCGGCCGTCGGAACCGCGGACCTGCCGCCCGATGAGCTCACTGGCCCTCATGGCGGCTCCCCGGGATACGGCCGATGATGTGCCGGTCCACCCAGGTCTCGAGCGAAGTGACGTGGAGGTCGCCCACTGGGCGGGTCAGCGTCACGGCGTCGCCGACGTCGGTGACCAGGGAGAAGTCGATCCGCGGCACTGTGGATCCGGTCGGGGCCGGGGACCCGGTCGAGTCCACGCAGTCCCCGGACAGCCGTTGGGCGATGGAGCTGACCCAGCGGCCGAGCCGCCCGCCGAGGCGAGGGCCTAGAGCTCGCGGACCGACCAGGATTGCGGTGATGTAGGGTCGGCCGCGGGCATCGAGGGCCAGCTCGAGGTCGTCCACTTTGCAGACCAGGCGGCCGTCCCGGTCCAGGACCTGCCGGTCCAGCAGCTGCAGATGCAGGTCGAGGACACGTCCGTCGGCCATGGGCCACCTCGCGATCGTGCCGGCCAGCCTGGTCACTGGCCAGCCTTGGTGAGCAGCATCAGCGGGATCGCCGCCACCGAGGCGACCACGATGATGACAAAGAACACAGTACCCAGCAGGTTGGTGAACCAGCCGTTGACCTTCTCGCGCATGTAGTCCGGATCGTTGGCGATCACCAGGATCGGGAGGTACGTCAGCGGAAGGGCGATCGCGGAGAAGACCACGGAGTACTCGGTGACGGTGATCGGGTTAACGGTGGTCAGCATCACGGCCACGGCACCGAGCAGGGTCAGCAGGACGACGAGGTGGAACCGGGCGGCTTGCCGCGGCCGGACGTACTTCCCCCACTGCCAGCCAAAGTACTGCGCGACGGAGTACCCGGCGGACAGGCCGGTCTCCAGCGCCGCGCCGAACGTGGCCGCGACGAACCCGAGGATCGCGACGGCCAGCGCCAGCTTGCCGGCGGCAACGGCGACCGGCAGCCCGACCTGGCCGAGCGTGTCGACCGTGACGTGGTTCGGCAGCAGCACCAGCGCGGCGACCGACGCGATCGCCAGGGAGAGCATGCCGCCCAGCGGGAACCCAACGTAGACGTTGATCCGCTCGGTGACGATGTCCTTGACGGTCCAGTGCTCCTCGACCCCGCCGGAAGAGAAGAAGAACACCTCGTACGGCGTCATCGCCGCGCCGAACAGCGCGATGGCGTAGTAGAAGTAGGTCGGCAGGCCCTCGTCGCTCGGCTTGTGCGGCATCGCCACCTGGTGTACCAGGCTGCCCCAGGAGGGATGGAGCATCCACAGTGCCACCGCGAAGACGATCAGGGCCAGGCCCATGACCCCGAAGACGTTCTCCAGGACCGAGAACCGCACCCGCCAGATGATCAGCCAGATGGCCAGGCCCACCATAGGGATCCACAGCAGGTAGTTCACGCTGGTGGCCAGCTCCAGCGACAGCGCAACCCCGCCGATCTCCGCCGTGAAGGTCAGCGCGGTCACCAGGAAGGACGCTGTCAGGTTCGCCAGCCCGACCCGCGGGCCGAGCCGCTCCCGTACCAGATCGAACGTCGCCCGGCCGGTGACCGCCGCGACCCGACCGGACATCTCCGCGTACAGGCAGATCCCGACCAGCCCGACCAGGGTGGCCCAGGCCAGGGACAGCCCAAAGCGGGCACCTACCAGGGCGTTGGTGACCAGGTCGCCGATGTCGACGAAGCCGCCGATGGCGGTCAGGATCCCGAGCGCGACCGCCAGCAGGCGCTTCATCAGGCGTGCTCCTCGGCGAACCGCTGCAGGGCCGCGGCGACCGGGCCCAGCGACCTTACGGTCGCCTCGACCTGGGCCCGGTCCTCCCGGCGGGCCGCGATCCGCAGTTGGCCCAGCCCGTCCGATCCGGCTGTCAGCAGCGTGTCCAAGGTGTCGCGGAGCTGGTCGGCGGTGGGGTCGTCCGGTGGCTGGACCGAGTCGAAGGTGTCCTGGATCGACCCGAAACCGTCCTCGGCCTGGCTCAGTACCGTCTCCAGGTACGCCTGCGGCATCCGGTCAGCCAGCGCGGCTCCGGCCGCCAGCCGGGCGGTCTGGACCTGCGCCCCCGCGTCCTGCGCGGTCCTGGTGGCCTTACCCTCGTAGGCCGAGGTTGTCGGTGCCGGTGCCACGCAACCATTGAGCAACGCTGCTCCGGCGAGCATGGCACCGGCCAGACCAGCTCTCACCGTTCGGTTCCGTCGCGAAGCACTACGAACGCCAGCGCCCCGACCACCAAGCCGAACTCGATCCACGCCGCCAAGATGGCCAGACCATCCGTCACGGCTCGGAGTGTTCCACCCCGGAAGATCACCTGAAACCTGGAGATCGACCATCTGGCGTGGGCGGTTTCGACTGATAGTCCCCGGGCACACCGGTCGAACCGATCCGGCGAGGAGACCGCCATGCGAATCGTGATCACCGGTGCTAGCGGCAACCTGTGCACTGCCCTCCTGCGCCGGCTGGCAGGTGAGCCGGCCGTTGAGTCCATAGTCGGCGTATGCGCACCTGGCCTGGCAGATCCAGCCGATGCGCGACACTGGCCAGATCTGACGTACGAACGTGCTGGGCAGCCACCGGGTGTTTCAGGCGGCTGCTAGGCCGGTCGCCGTCGTGCTCCACCGCCGAGGCGCTGGGCGCGATCATGCGCGGGATGGCCACGGGCGCGGGTACCGCTAGCCCGGTACTGCGGCCGTACGGGGAGGCAACGGCGGCGTCCGCCCGGGTGTAGGGCGTGGCCACCACGGGTAGCAGGAGGTATGCGCGCCCTGATGATCAACTGCACCCTGAAACCGTCGCCCGAGATCTCGAACACCGAGGCGCTGGCTGAGGTGGTCCTGTCGGCCCTGCGCAAGGAAGGCGTCGATGTGGAGGCCGTCCGGCTGGTGGACCACGACGTCAAGCCGGGCGTCCAGAGTGACATGGGGGAGGGTGACGGCTGGCCGGCGATCCACGAGAAGATCTGCAGCTCGCAGATCCTCGTCATCGCCTCGCCGACGTGGGTTGGGCGTCCGGCCTCACCGGCCCAGCGGGTGCTGGAGCGGATGGACGCGATGCTCTCCGAGACCGACGACCAGGGCCGGCCGATTGCCTATGGCAGGGTCGCTGGTGTGGTGGTGACCGGCAACGAGGACGGTGCGCACCACGTGATCTCGGAGATCTTCGGTGGTCTGATCGACATCGGCTACACGGTGCCCGGCCAGGCCTGGACGTACTGGCACCTGGGTCCCGGCCCAGGCCCTAACTACCTGGATGACCAGCGCGGCCACGACTGGGCGGAGAAAACCGGCCGGGCGATGGCCAGCAACCTGCTGGCGGTAGCTCGGGCGCTGGCCGCGAACCCCATCCCTGCCCCGCCGGGCTAAGCCGCCGCGCGGCCGATCCGGTCATGAAGGAGGTCACAGTGGCTGATCTGGACAGTGACAAAAACAATGGCAGCCGGTCCGACACGGCGTCGATCGGAGAGCTGGTCTCGGCGGCGGTCGAGCAGATGTCGCGGCTGGTACGGGACGAGCTGCGGCTCGCCCGAGCAGAGGTCGAGCAGAAGGGTCGCAAAGCCGGGATAGGTGCCGGCCTGTTTGGCGGCGCCGGTGTGCTGGCGTTCTACGGCGTGGGCTGCCTGGTGGCGGCGGTGGTCCTCGGGCTGGCCAACGCGGTGGCCGGTTGGTTGGCCGCGGTCATCGTCGGCGTGGTGCTGCTGCTCGCCGCCGGCGCGGCCGCTCTGGTCGGCAAGAAGGAGGTGGCCGAGGCGGTGCCCCCGGTGCCGGGAGAGGCCATCGACGGCGTACGGACCGATGTGCGGACGGTCAAGGAAGGTATACAGCGATGACTACAGGTTCCGACGAGCCGCAGGGGCTCGACGAGCTGCGCGAAGACATTGAGCAGACCCGGGCCGAACTCAGCGACACGCTGACCGAGCTGACCGCGAGGGTGAACATCCCGGCCCGGGCCAAGGAGCAGGTGCGTAATGCTGTCGGTGCCGCGGCCGACACGGCGGCGAAGGTCAAAAACCGTGCACCGAAGCCGGTCCAGCAGGTGCTGGACCGGACCGGCGGCACGGTAGGCCCGGTGGTCAGCAAGGCCAACCGGACAGCCCGCCCGTACCGCAAGCAGATCATGGTCGGCATGGTGGTGACCGCTGTCATTATGTGGATCATTCGGCGACGCCGGAGCAGGTCGTGAGGTACCTGTACAAGCCGTTCACGGTCGGATGGTCGAGTGTGGAAACGGTTATGCCGGGTACACCGCCGCACTGTGAAGATGCCAGCTCCGCGGGGAGAGTTGAGCGGACGGCTGGCCGGCATGCTGCTCGGCCCGGGCCAGCCACCGGGCCCCGCCGATGCCGGCCGGGCCGACTGCCCGGTGTGGATGGACGACGATCTCCAGCTTGCACTGTGGTGCTGTTACGAGCTGCACTACCGCGGGTTCGAGGATGTGCCGGACGAGCGGGAGTGGTGTCCCGACGTCCTCCGGTTCCGTGGCGGGCTGGAGCGGCGGTGGCTGGATGGCTTGCGTGCATTGGTCGGTCAGGTCGCCGTACCGACGCCGGAACGGGTTCCTCGTGCACTACGCGAGCTGGTCGAGGGTTGGCCCGGACCGAACCTGTCCGGGTTCCTGCTGCGGACGGCGGACCGGACTCAGTTCGCCGAGTTCCTCATGCACCGTTCGGTCTACCAGCTCAAGGAGGCCGACCCGCACAGCTTCGGCATCCCGCGGCTGGACGGGTCGGTCAAGGCGGCGCTGGTGGAGATCCAGGCCGACGAGTACGGCGGAGGGCGGCCCGGGCGCATGCACGCCGAGCTGTTCCAGGCCACGATGCGGTGGTTGGCGTTGGACGACGGGTACGGCCGGTACGTGCCACAGGCACCTGCGGCGACGCTGGCGGTCAGCAACGCGATGTCTACCTTCGGCCTGCACCGCCGCTGGCTGGGCGCACTGCTCGGGCACCTGGCCGCGCTGGAGATGACCTCGACCGGACCGAACCGCCGTTACTCCGCCGCCACCCGCCGGCTGGGCGCGGATGAGCGGGCGCGCTGGTACTTCGACGAGCACATCGAGGCCGACGCCGTGCACGAGCAGCTAGCCGCATACGACCTGTGCGGCGCCTTTGCGGCGCAGCGTCCGGATGCGGTTGCCGACCTGATGTTCGGCGCGGCGTGCTGCCTCGCGCTAGATAGCGCCTTCGCCGAGCACCTGCTCGGTCGCTGGCACGCCGGCGAGTCCACGCTGTACCTCGGCGCGCCAGCGATCCCGGTACCGCAGGACCGGAGCTGCCTCCTACCTGCTGCCGATCCGGTGTGAGAACGGCGAGCCGCCGGCCGAGCTGACCCCGTTACCTGCGGGCCGTCGCCCACCGGTACGAGGTGCTGGTCGTGGACGGGTGGTCATCGCCGTCGAGGGCATGTTCGGGGGTGGTGGGGCCGCCTTCTGCTGCCAGGATCCCGCGCGGCGGATCCTGGCCGCTCGCCGATCTCCCCGGCGAGTCTGGCGGCGAGACGGTTATCTAGGCCAGGCATGCTCGGGTAGGTCTGGCCCCCAGGGAACGCCTTCGGCGGTGCGGGCCAACGCCACACCCGGCGGCGCCCAGTTCAGCCGCGGACGGCCAGCGTTCCAGTTCCAACAGCCGCAGGAACACCGCCGCCCCCAGGTCCCCAGCGGGGATGTCCACTGCGGCCGGGAAGACCGCCAGCAGGTCGGCACGCAGCCGGTTACCCAACCGTCGTTCGTCACAGGCGGCCCGCTCGTCGCCGCGGGGATCGCCCGCTATCAGAACACCGACATCAACCTGGTCGCGATGGACAAGTAAGATACGCAGGCCGTCTCTTCCATGCCACCCGGTACGAGACAGGGGTGGACTCGATTCATAGTCGAACTTGCCGGACCCAGGAGGTCCAGCTCGGCCGCTGATTGGTACCTGCGCCTGCGTGGCATCGATGCAGATCTGCGCTAACATGCTCACGTCGGTTCCGCTTTGAACATGAATGTTGTAGCCTCTCCACATGCAAATGCTGGACACGGTCGCCTCCCTCGCGCAACTGGTTCTCGTCGGTCCTATCTCGTTGGATGTTGAGCTAGACGCCGAGAGCTTGCATGACAATGGCTATAAAATTGCGCAGCGAGAGCTTGCAGCACATCTCAACGAGCTAACAAACAACCATGTGAAGTCGACTGGACAGGCCTGGACTTTCGACGAACTGGACGAGCAAACCTTGCTTTTCACTCCTCCAGGCTTCACGAACAGGGATCTGCTGCCAATGGCATTTCTACGGTTCGATTCACCGGAGGTAACTACGAAGGTCGCTCATTCTCTTCGCGCTGTAGTAGGGGACGAATGGAGCATCGCCTCATGTTTCCTTAACTTCTTCACTTTCGGGTTCGCGACTATTCGTTTGGACTTGCGACAGCGAACGAGTGACCCACAGGTCGGACATGCGGCGATCGTCGAGCAGTTCTCGCATCAATTGGCTGAACGCCTTCCAGATACACTCAAGCCCGTGCTCCGTAGGTACGAAAGCGGCACGCGAGCAATACTACCACAACTGTAACTGGATAGGTCACCGTTTTGTGGGCGGCCTGAACTGCCCTGCCGCGTGGTTGCGGTGGAGTGGGGTGGGTCGGCCCGGGGTAGGTTAGGTTGCTGGGAGCCAGGGTGTGCAGGCTGCGGCTTG